>ERZ1673744.665-NODE-665-length-41250-cov-8.994490_pt1 | contig 41250 bp, 36 predicted proteins | sample MGYA00580207_ERZ1673744 | MGnify/ENA primary metagenome ERZ1673744 (study PRJEB41218, sample SAMN15661751) | gut metagenome | host: Homo sapiens | place: Canada: London | collected 2015-08-20/2019-03-30 | study: EMG produced TPA metagenomics assembly of... | reverse complement strand
TTTAAACTAAAGGTTTGCGCTCATTGTTGCGTTATATAACTGTCGAAAACGGGATATTATGGTATAATAATTCAAAAAAAAGTGGAGGGTAACATGATAGAAAAAATATTGGCATATATTTTGGCATGTTGTAATAATAGTGAATTTGAACAAACAACAGTTGCCTTGATAAGTGAAAATTTAAAGATTAGCCGCTCACAGGTTTCTGTTGTATTAAATAAATTAGTAAAAGAAAATAAATTGATTCGCATTGAATCAAAACCGTTTTGTTTCATTTCGGTTGAATATTTGAAAGAAAAGTCAATTCCTTTTAAAGATAGTGTATATGCAAGTTTAGATGATTTATTGTCAAATCAGGAAAAGAAGGATTTTGAAAAACTAGTGGGCATGAATCATTCTTTGGCTCAAACGGTTAAACAATGTAAAGCCACCATTTCATATCCTCCTAATGGGTTGCCCATGTTACTTTATGGACCTACGGGAACGGGTAAGTCTTTAATTGCAAAGTTGACGTATGAGTGGGCAAGAAATCAGGGTGTCATTTCAAAAGATGGACAATTTGTGCAGGTGAACTGTAGTGAATATGCGAACAATCCTGAATTATTAACAGCCAATCTATTTGGTCATGTCAAAGGTGCTTTTACAGGTGCTGAAAAAGATAATGAGGGTTTGATAGCCTTAGCTGATAATGGTGTTTTATTTTTGGATGAGGTGCATGAATTAAAGGCGGAATGCCAGGAAAAGTTGTTCTTGTTTATGGATCAAGGTATTTATCATCGTGTGGGTGATAATGAAAAGTGGTATAAGTCTAATGTTCGTATTGTATTTGCGACTACAGAAAATCCGGATAAAGTGTTGTTAAAAACATTAATGCGACGTATTCCAATGACAATCACAATTCCTAGTCTTGAACAAAGAGGTACGCAAGAGCGTATTGAGTTGTTGCATAACATTTTTAGTCAGGAAGAAAAACGTTTAGATTGTCAGATCAAGATGAGCAGCAAAGTGTATAATGCGCTGTTACAAAGTAAGATGCCAGGTAATATTGGTCAATTAAAGAGTAGTGTGCAGTCTTGTTGTATCAATTCTTTATTTGATAAGGTCAATGACGAATTAGTGATTCATTTGGATAGTTTGCCTAAAGATATTTTACAGCAGGTTTATGCGAATCAAAAAACGGTCTTGGACGATGATGAATATATATATGTGGATGATTTGCAGGGGTACTATAATGGTACAAAAGAAATTCTTCAATTGAATGATAGTCTATTGACTAGTTTTAGAAAATATAAAGAGGAACATACAAGCTTGGCGGATTTTATGGCAAAAGAAAAGAATTATGTTCAAAAATATTTTGATAACTTGATCTTTAGAAAGAAAGAATCAAGTCAGGTCGATTATTATAATCGTGGTGTGCAGCATATCTTTAACTTGATTGAATCGCGGTATGGATTAAAAATCACAAATAATGAAACGTTAGCTATCGCATCTTATTTAGATGAGATTCATCATGAATATCATGATTTAAGAAGCTGGTTTTTAAAACATGAAGAAGAGTGTGATGATTTATATCAATTGTTGCAGGAAGAATTTTTTAGAGCGACCAATGTATCTTTAGAAATTTGTACGTATTTAAAGTCCTATCTAGAAATGGATATGTATTCCATTATTATTTGTACATTTATCTTCTATGTTTATAATGTACAAAAAGATTCAAGGCTTTCTCAAAAAGCAGCCGTTGTACTATCACATGGTTTTTCTACGGCTTCTAGTATTGCGGATGCAGCCAATCGTTTCTTAGGACAATATATATTTGATGCGCTAGATATGCCTTTATATATTGATACGGCTACAATGATTGAGAAACTGAATCGTTATTTGGATCGTATTGGCAAGGTCAAAGAATTGTATCTATTAGTGGATATGGGTAGTTTGGAAGATATTTATAAAGGTTTGCATATAGAGAATGCGAATGTTGGAATTATCAACAATGTGAGTACTCCAATCGCTTTAGAAATTGGAAATGGAATTCGTAATAATGTAGAGATGGAGAGCATATTACAAAAAACGATTGATGCTTTCCGTGTCAATTTTGCGTATCATATTGAAAAGCATCAACAAAAACAGCCAGTCATTCTATGTTCTTGCGCAAGTGGATTGGGTACGGCCAAGAAATTAAAGTCGATGTTGGAGCAATCTTTTCCAGATGGAATCAATTTAGATGTGAAGACGTTGAATTATTCGGAATTGATTGAATTAGGTAAAAAGAACAATGTATTTGAAGAATATGATGTTTTATGTGTACTTGGAACGTTAGATCCAAATATGGAGGACATTCCATTTGTGGGTATTGAAGATTTGATTATTGAAGATACATTTGGTGATTTCAATCAATACTTCAAGGATTATATGGATGAAGAACAGCTGTCTTTGTTTGATAAAAATATTCTGCATAATTTCTCATTGAGTAATATTATGAATGCACTAACGATATTAAATCCGGCAAAACTATTAGAGCAGGTTGCCAATGCGATTGATGTTTTACAAAAGTATGTTGGTGTTCGTTTCAGCAATCGAACTTGTTTTGGATTGTACGTACACATTTGTTGCTTGATTGAAAGACTTGTTGTTTCAAGAAATGCTGAGTATGATCCAAGCTCGGATTTCTTAAAGGAACACAAAGATTTTGTGGACTATGTTAAGAAGGCGTTTAAGCAAGTAGAAGATTTCTATGGTGTAGATATTCCTACAGAGGAAATGATTCATATTTATAATTATGTGAAGAATAATTAGTAAAGATGAGGAAACTCATCTTTTTTTTGTAAACTTATTTCTATGGCACAATATTTGCTTGTATATAAGTGAATGACGTAATACAGAAAGGAGAAAGATGAATGAGTAGAGTAATATTTGCCTCACATGGAGGATTATCTAAAGGAATGAAAGATTCAGTTTCTATGATCGTTGGAGATTTAGCTAAGGATGTAGAAACATATAGCTTGCTTCCTGGACAAAATCCTGAAGATTTTTATCAAGAAGTTTTGAAAGAAGCAAAAGAAAGTGAAGAACAAATTGTAATCTTGTGTGATATCAAAGGTGGAAGTATTCACACAGCTTTATCTAAACTTGCAGTATTGGATAATGTAATGGTTTTTTCAGGAATGAACATGGGATTGGCATTAGATGTAGTAATGAAAAGCTTGGGCCAAAATCTTGAATTAGCAGATGCGAACGATTTGATTGAAGCAGCTAAAGAGGGAATGACAGTTATGAATGGTATGACAAGCGAAGATGATGAAGATTTCTAATAGGAGGAGAAAAAAATGATCAAATTATTAAGAGTGGATCACAGATTGTTACATGGTCAAGTTGCTTTTTCTTGGAAAAATGCAGTTGAAGCAGATTGTATCTTAATTGCGTGCGATGCAGTTATGAAAGATGATTTAAGAAAAACATCAATTAAGTTGGCAAAACCAAGTGGTGTTAAATTAGTTATTAAAAATATGGATGATGCAGTAAATGCGATCAACAGTGGTGTTACAGACAAATACAAATTATTGACTGTAGTTGAATCTATTAAGGATGCTGAAAGATTGTGTAAAGAGTGCAACATCAATAAATTAAATCTTGGTGGTACTAAGGCTACTGCTGAAACTCGTAATATTTCAAAGGCAATGAATATTACTCCAGCAGAAGAAACAATTTTAAAAGGATTATGTGAATCAGGTGTGGATGTAACAATTCAGATGGTTCCAGAAGATAGTCCAGTAAACGTAGAGAAAGTATTATAGGAGGAGAAATATGTTATTACAAGCAATTTTACTTGGCTTGGTAGCAATGCTTGGAAATGCTGAATATTTGTTCGGTACAAGCTTGTTGTCAAGACCATTGGTTATGGGAGCTTTAACAGGCGTTGTACTTGGTGATATCCCAACAGGTGTTACATTAGGTGCAACTTTAGAATTGGCATTTATGGGAGCTTTCTCAATCGGAGCTAGTATTCCACCTGAAATGATTTCAGGAACCGTATTAGGAACAGCTTTCACAATTACTACAGGAGCTGGACCAGAAACTGCATTAACTGTTGGTTTACCAGTTGCTTCATTGGTTTTAATCGCAAAGAACGTTGGAATGGTTTTCATTTTACCTCCATTTGTTCACAAAGCAGATACATATGCAGCTGAAGGAAACATGGCAGGCGTTGCTAGAATGCACTTCTTAGGTGGATTCTTCGGTGTTAACTTGATTATTGGTGTTATCGTAGCATGTGGTTACTATGCAGGTGGACCTGCTGTACAGTCTTTATTAAATGTAATTCCTGAATGGATTTCAAATGGTTTACAAATCACAATGGGCTTATTACCTGCAATTGGATTTGGCTTATTGTTGATGATGATTATGGACAAAGAAGTTGCATGTTTCTTCTTCTTAGGATTCGCATTAAGCGTATACTTAGGAATTCCAGTAACTGCAATCGCAATTTTTGGAGCTATCATCGCTATCGTATTAACTCAATTACGTAGCAACTCAGCTCAAACAGCTACAGAAGGAGGATTAGACGAAGATGACGACTTCTAATAAATTAACAAAAAAAGAATTAAATCAAGTATTCTGGCGTTCATTCGGAATGGAATGGGACTGGAACTATGAAAGACAGATGAACATGGCGTACTGCTACAGTATGTTACCAGTAATCAAAAAATTGTATTCAAATAAAGAAGACCAAATTGCAGCTATGCAACGTCACTTGGAATTCTTCAATACGACTCCTCAATTGTCAACATTGATTTTAGGTATTAGTGCTGCCATGGAAGAAAGCAATGCGAATGATCCTGATTTTGATACAGAAAGTATCAACAGTGTAAAAGTTTCATTGATGGGACCTTTAGCTGGTATTGGTGATTCATTCATCTGGGGAACATTACGTATTATCGCTACTGGTGTTGGTCTATCATTAGCGAACCAAGGAAATATCTTAGGACCTATCTTATTCTTATTGATCTTCAATATTCCTGCTCAAGGATTACGTTATTACTTAATGAATGCTGGTTATAAATTAGGTAGTGGATTCTTGGCTAAGATCCAGGAAAATGGATTGATGTCAAAACTTACTTATGCAGCAAGCGTTTTAGGATTGATGGTTGTTGGTGGTATGACTGCTGAAAACGTTTCAATCAAATTCCCATTGGCATTTGGTTCTGGTGATGAAGCAACTACATTAAATGATGTATTCAATAATATCATGCCTGGTTTAATGCCATTATTATTCACATTATTGGTTTACTACTTATTGAAAAAGAAAAATATTAAGACAACTACATTGTTGTTATTGTGTGTCGCAATCGGATTGATTGGCTCATTCTTTGGTATCTTAGGTTGTTAATAAATTTAAATAAATAAATGGAGGAAAAGAAAATGATTAAATTTAATGAACAAGAAAAAATCGATAGCGTAAATGGAGCATTGGCTCTACGCCCTCAAATCAACGAAATCGTTGATGAAATCTGCGAACGTGGATATTCAAACATTTGCTGGTTAGGTGTTGGTGGTACTTGGGCAAGTGCTATGCAGGCTACAGTACACATGAAAGAGATGAGTGCTATTGAAACTTGGGCAGAAAATGCTGCTGAATACTTAACTACAGGAAACAAACGTATTACTAAAGATACAGTTGTTATTATCTCTTCTGTAACTGGAAACACTAAAGAAGTTGTTGATGCTATCAAAAAAATCAAAGCAGAAGTTGGCGCTACAGTTATCTCATTTGTTGATGCTAAAGAAGCTATCTTATTAGACTTAGCAGACTACAAGATCTCTTATCCAGTTAACGAACAATTAAAGTTCTTCATGGTTGCTGACCGCTTCATGTTCAACAATGGTGAATTCGAAGACTACGAAGATATGTATGCAGAATTTGACAAATACTTGGCTCAAGCTTTAGTAGAAGTTGAAAAGAAAGCTGAACCATTCGCAGTAGAATTCGCTAAAAAACACTGGAATGACGAAATGCATTACTTTGTAGGTGCTGGAAATCAATGGGGAGCTACTTATTCATACGCAATGTGCTATTGGGAAGAACAATTATGGTTAAAGACTAAATCAATCTCATCTAATGAATTTTTCCATGGTATGTTTGAAATCGTAACTAAAGAAACTCCAGTTACAATCTATATCGGTGAAGATGCTCAACGTCCATTGTCTGAGCGTGTAGCTAACTTTATTCCAAGAATTTGTGAAAACTACACAATTATTGACTCTAAAGATTACGAATTAAAGGGAATTAGTGAAAAATATCGTAAACACTTATCTCACCACGTAATGCACGCTGTAAACAACAGAATTGACGTTCACATGGAAATCGAAACTCGTCACCCAATGGAAATCCGTCGTTATTACAGAAGATTAGAATACTAAAATATAAAGGTGGAACCATTCCACCTTTTATATGTTGTTTAGGGAGGTACATATGGAAAAATTAACAATGCTTGATTATGTGAAAGAAACACCGGGCGTATTAAGAACAAATATTGAACAATACACTGCATTGGTTGAACCATTGATGAAGGAAGTTCAACAAAAAGAAATCAAACGTATTTTGCTTGTGGCTTCTGGATCAAGTCATAATGCATGTTATTGTGCTCGAAGTTTTGTGGAAAAAGTGAGTGGTTTAGAAGTTAGAATCATTACTCCATATACATTTACGTATTATGAAAATGATATTAAAGAAACAGACTTAGTTTTGGTAGTTACACAGAGTGGTTTAAGTACAAATGCAATTGAAGCATTAAAAATCATTAAGAAAAAACAATGTAGAGCGATTTGTTTAACAGGAAATAAAAATAGTGATGTAAAAGATGTTGCGGATGTTGTGATTGAGTATGGTGTTGGCGAAGAATTAGTTGGCTATGTCACAAAGGGTGTTTCCTCACTTGCGCTATTCTTAGATTTATTCGCAATTGCGTATTCTGGTAAGACTGAATATTTAGAAGAGTTAAAAAAAGCTGTCCATTTAAATGAAGAAATGATTGGTAAGGCTACAAGCTTTATTCAGTTACACTATAAAGAATTTTCATCTATGTCTTGGGTTTACAGTTGTGGAGCGGGAGCCAATTATGGAACAGCGCTTGAAAGTGCATTAAAAATGGGGGAAACCATTCACATTCCAAGTTGCTGCTACGAAATTGAAGAATATATTCATGGTCCGAATTTACAATTAACGCCACAATACAATGTGATTTTCTTTGATGGAAACGATGTGGCAAGTCATCGTGTGGAACAAGTATATAAGGCTACACGCAAAGTAAGTGAGCGTGCCTATTTGATTTCAAATAATCCTGGATTAGCGGATGATGATCATGTTTTAAGCTTGAGTGGTACTGTATCAAGTGAACTTTCACCAATTGTTTATTTACCATTTGTACAACTATTAAGCTTTATTATTTCAAACGACTTACATTCTATTTATCAACATCCTTTATTAAAGGAATTTAAGGCTATCGCAGCCGCAAAAACGGAGAATTTTGTAAATTATGACGGCGATGATTAATACAGTAATTTTTGATATGGACGGGTTGATGTTTGATACAGAAACACTTTATATTGATGTATTTGAAGATGTTTGTAAAAAACATGGTCACGCTTTTCCAAGAGAATATTTTTTAGGGATGTTAGGCACAAGTCATTTCGATTATTCAATTTACCATAAGGACTATCCATGGTTAGAGGATATGTTGAAAATTGCCGATGATGAATTTGTTTCTTATTACGAGAAACGCTTTGCGATTCCAGGCTCTGCCAATAAATATGGCTTGAAAGAATTGCATGATTATTTAAAATCGAATAATTATAATATTTGCATTGCGTCAAGCTCAAGTGTTCCGCACATTAAGCGTTTAGTGAATAATTGTGGATTTGATTTTCAAGCAGATTTGATGCTTTCATCACAAGATGAATATGCGTCAAAGCCAGCTCCCGATTTATTTTTGGCATGTGCAAAAAAGATGGGAGTAAAGCCTGAAAATTGTATCGTACTTGAGGATAGTAAGAATGGAATTCGTGCGGCGTATAATGCAAATATGCGAAGAGTTTGGATTCCAGATCAAGTCCCATTTAATGAAGAAGACATGAAATATGTTGATCTTCAGTGTAAGAATTTAAAAGAAGTAATCGATATATTAGAAGCAATGTAACGTTGCTTCTTTTTCGTGCTATACTAATGTTGTTTTTTTTGAGGGAGGATATGTATGTCAGAGTTAGTCATATTTGATGTAGACGGGTTAATGATTGATACAGAAAGCGTATGGAAGAATGCGTTTGACAAGGCAGGAGATAAATATGGTATTTCAAATTTAGGAGACACTTTATTTCCTTCATTAATTGGCAAAAGACTGGAAGATGAGCAAGTGTTGTTGGATCGTCTTTTACCAAGTGATATCCAAGATAAATTATTGAATGAGTGGAGACAAATCGGACTTAGTTCACTGGCCAATAAAGTACCAGTTAAACCAGGCCTATATGAAATGTTGGATTTTTTAGAACAACATCATATCAAAATGGCTGTCGCAACAACGACAAGAAGAGATTTAACCGAACAAAGACTTAAAAAGATTAGGGTATATGATCGTTTTGACTATGTTCTTTGTGGGGATGAAGTCACAAAGCGTAAGCCAGATCCAGAAATTTATTTGAGTGTTTTAAAGAAAATGAACACAAAAGCAGAAAATACGATTGTATTAGAAGATTCGAGTGTGGGTGTTGAAGCAGCTTATAGAGCAGGTATTGATTGTATTCAAGTGCCAGATCTGATTGCTCCAACAGAAGTGCAAAAGAAGCAGACGGTTTATACTGCGAAAGATTTGATCGAAGCTAAAGATTATATTAAAGAGTATAGAGTATAAAATGCGACAAAATGATTTTGAAAATACTCCTATGTTAAAACTAGTCATGTCTCTAGCTATACCGAGTATGATTGCTCAACTTGTTAATATTTTATATTCCATTGTCGATCGTATGTTTGTAGGACAAATTGAAGAAGTGGGAAATGTATGTTTGGCAGCCGTTGGAATATGTGGGCCAATCGTTACTTTATTATCGAGTTTTGGAACACTTGTAGGTATTGGTGGTTCGATTTGGCTATCCATGTGTTTAGGACAAAAAAATGAGAAAAGGGCAAGTCAAATCTTATATAACAGCTTTGTGATGTTGGTTGTTCTTTCTGTTTGTTTAATACTTGGATTCATTCTTTTAAAACACAATTTGATCTATTGGTTTGGAGGCAGTGATGCCCTTTATCCTTATGCCAATACTTATTTAACAATCTATACATTAGGAACTTTCTTTGCCCTAATGTCGATTGGATTGAATTATTTTATAACGGGACAGGGCTATGCCACGATTGCGATGTTAAGTGTTTGTATTGGGGCCATCACAAATATTATTTTTGACTTTATTTTGATTCGTACTTTAAAGATTGGTGTGGCTGGAGCAGCCATTGGTACAGTTGTAGCGCAATTTATATCGTGTATGTTTGTGCTTTGTTTTTTAAGGTTTCAATCAAAAATCAAACTTCATAAAGAAGAATTATCTATAGAGAAGATGAAGCATATTGTAAAACTTGGATTTTCACCATTTTTAATTATCGCATCCGATTCCATTATTTTAATAGTGATGAATATGATGCTTCAAAAGTATGGTGGAAATATGGGAGATATTTATATTTCGGCTATTACTGTAGCCCAAAGCTATTTCTTATTGATTACTGGTCCACTTTTAGGTATTAGTTCAGGAACACAGCCAATATATGCGTATCATTTTGGTGCGCAAAATTTAAAGAAGATCAAAGAAGCATTTAAAATTGTGATTTCATTTGCGTTTTTATTCTGTCTTGTCATGTTTATCATTTCGATGTGCTACTCCCATGTATTTGTAGCTATGTTTACAAGTGATGCCATGACAATGCCAATAGCGCAAAGAGCTATTAAAATCTTCTGTTTAGGTATTTTGATGATGTCCATTCAATATGTTTTAGTGGATGGAATTACAGGATTATCTAATGTAAAATTATCATTATTTTTATCATTAAATCGTAAGCTGATGTATTTGGGTTGCACATGTTTATTGCCTGCTTTTTTAGGGGTTTCAAATATTTTCTATGCACAACCCACAGCGGATATTTATGCAAGTATTGTGACAATCATTTGTTTTATAAAAATCATACCTTCTTATTTAAAAAGTCATGGTGTACAATAAGGTCAGGTGATGATTATGTTGTTTAAGAAAGAGAAAAAGATGAATGTTCCAGATTTATGGAATTTTATGACTTCCTTAAATAAAAAGGATAAGGCTTTGTTTGAAGAACTATTAGATAATGATAATGAACCTTTGGAATATAAGGGGGATGTCAAACAGGGCGGATTATTAAAGAATAAAAAAATGATTGAGAGAAGGGTCATTGAAAAAGAAGAGGATGGAAGATTGCGTGATTATACGCAATATCGTATTCAGCCAGATGTGTATGAAGTATTAAAACCATCTTATGATCAGTTTTATTCAATTATTAGTGACTAAGCTTGTAGAAATACAGGCTTTTTTCTTTATAAGTGCAAATCACAAGACAGAAAAAGTCCTTAAAGGTGCAAATGGATGAGTGAAAAAAGTACTTATAGGTGTAAATAAAGCTAATAAAAAAGTCCTTAAAGGTGTAAATGAAGGTTAAAACGTGTTATAATGCCATTATATAAAGGAGAAATGAATATGCTTAGAAATGCAGCAAATTTATTGACAAAATGGAACATTCGTAATAATAGAAAACCACTTATTGTATGGGGTGCTCGTCAGGTGGGTAAAACATATCTTGTAAAGGATATATTTGCCGAAGAATATTATCCAGATGCGTATATATATATTGATTTTAAGATTGAGGATGAAATACGTGATTTTTGTGATCACACGGCCAATGCAGAAAAAATAATTGAATATATTTCCTTATATAAAGGTAAAGATATTAACAAAAATACACTTTTAATATTTGATGAAATACAAGAATGTCCAAACATTATTTCTTCTTTAAAATATTTTTGTCAAGATTTTAGAGAGATTCCAGTTATTGCGACAGGTTCAATGGTACGAATTCGTCTTCAAAGAGAACTAACAAGAAATGGATCCACACAAAAGTTTATGTTTCCTGTTGGTAAGATTGAACAACTCACTATATATCCTTTAAGTTTTGATGAATTCTTATTGAATAGTAATGAAAAATTATTTAATGTGACAAAAAAGGCGTATGAAAGTAGAACTCCATTGAATAGTAGTATACATGAATTGGTATTAAATGAGTTTTATAAATATTTATTGATTGGAGGTATGCCAGAAGCAGTGAATACATATTTTGAATACAATAGTTTTCTAGAATCAAGAAGAGTATTAAAGGATTTGTATGATAACTATTTATCGGATATGGAATTGTATCAGGCAAGTCGAGAATCTTGTTTACGTTCGAAGAATTTATTTTCAAATATATATGGACAATTAAATAAAGAATCTAAGAATTTTTCACCTGGATTTATTGAAGAAAAGACAAAAACAAGAGATTATTTTCATCCAATTCAATGGTTGACTTTAGCTCATATTGTGAATCAATCTTTCCAATTAAAACAACATGTTACAATGCCACTGATTCCAGATGGAGAAGGTAAATTTAGATTGTTTTTGGGAGATATTGGTATGTTCTCATATCAAAGTGGAATTAATGCATCTTCTTTTATTGCACCAGACAAAGAGAACACTCTATCGGGTATATTTTATGAAAATTACGTTGCGAACGAATTAGTCGCAAAAGGTATTGGACTATATTATTGGCGTGGAAAAAATGATGCAGAATTAGAATTCATTATTGAATCAGATAATAAATTGTATCCTTTAGATGTTAAAAAAGGGAAAGGTGTTTTAAATTCTTTAGATAAATTTTCAAATCAAAATTCATTTGAAGTAGCGATTAAAGTATCAAAGAATAATTATGGATATGATCATGAAAAAAAATTGATTACGATTCCATTTTACTTTATGTCATTTTTGGCAGAAGATTTGAAAAATGGAACGTTTAAAGAAGGTTAGTCAAACTAGTCAAACTATAAATAATGAAAAAGCTGTCTTTTATTTTGACAGCTTTTTTAAAATATTCTGTTTTCAAGCATTTGTTCGATGATTGTAAATACAGTCTGTTCCATTCTTCCATCATACAACATTCTGTGCTTGGCACCTTCAATATATATTAATCGTTTCTTTTGGGCTGGAATCTTTTTATAGGCATGAGAAGAACTTGATGGAGCAATGACTTCATCACTTGTTCCATGCAACATAAGGATTGGACATTCAATTTGAGAGATAGATTCTTTATATTGAGAAACAATTTTTGTGAAGGTTTGGTATTGCTTTGAGCTTGGACCTTTCTTTTCTTTGTCGGATTTTTTAAATAAACCCGTTACTTTTTTGATGTCAAGATATTCAAAGGCAGGTGCACAAAGAATTAAAGATTGTACTTTATAAATGCTTGCCAAATAACTAGCAATTACGCCTCCCATGGAAAATCCAATTAGAATGACATTGGGATTTTCTTTAATAGCAAGACTTAATTTGGCTTCACATCTTTGTACCCAATCTTTGTAGTTGGCATCATTTGGATTGTTTAAATCGTACATATCAAATTGAATTACTTCATATTTTTTAGCCTTTAAATAGCGTGATAATGAATCAAATTCATGACTTAGATTTCTTCCAAATCCATGAATTGTAACTATTATAGGTTTCTTTCTTCGATTAAATAAAGACATTCGCATCACCTCGTTGTATAATTATTATAACATCTATTGAAAGGAAGGTCACATGTATCATGAAGGCAACTTTACTGATTAAAAATATTGAAAATTTATATACATGTGATAAGGATTTTACAATCTTACATCATGCCTTTATTGCATGTCACCATGATAAGATCATTGAAATCAATACGGGTTCTTATAAAGAATGGCTAGATCCTGCAACTCGTGTCATTGATGCGCAAGGGGAATGTGTTGTGCCAGCTTTTATTGATTGTCAATTTAAAAGCTTTACACACGTACGTTTAGGTGATCAATTAAGACAAGATATCAATGCGTTGTATGCGATGCGTCAAAATGGAATCTTAACTTTAATTTGTGACAATCCAAATTCGCAAAGAATGAAGTTAGAACAGGATGTGTTTTATAAGAAAAACCAGCCGAAATTACCCGTGTTACATCGATTGAGTGAATTGAAAAATGAAATTCCAGAAACATTTTTAATGAGTTGTGGATTTGGACTACCAAACTCCTATGTATATAGTATGGCACCCATTAGTTATATGTTGTTTCAAACGCATCGAGTGTGTTCGAGAACATTATTAGAAAGTATGACATCTTTACCAGCTAAAGAATTTAATTTATCAGATCGTGGATCGATTGAAATTGGAAAAACAGCCGATCTTTTGGTTTTACAAGTCACAACGATTGAACATTATTTTCAGACTTTGGGAAGACCTTTGATTCATCGTATGATCAAAAATGGGATTCAATTCTATCCCGAGTGGATGGTTTGTTAGGAAGAGTTTTCTTCCTTTTTTCTTTTTCTAAACAAAAAAAGATGGACTAGTCATTCGTCCATCTTCCAAAGATTCCACATGGTAATACACTATCATTTGTCGTTACAGGAAGTAAGTTTTCACCACATTCAATGTGTCCGCCTTTTTCTTTCTGAATGGATCTTGATAAAGCTTCATTTAATGTTGAACAACTAAATCCAGTTGTATAGCAGTTCACAATAAAGAATAGCGCATCATCGCTTAAGATCTTCATACATTCTTGAATTAATGGGAATAATTCTTCTTCTAATTTCCAAAGTTCTCCATTAGGCCCTCTACCATAACTAGGTGGATCCATTACGATACCATCGTATTTTCTTCCTCTTCTTTGTTCTCTTTTAACAAATTTAATACAGTCATCGACAATAAAGCGAATCGTATGATCTTGTAAATTAGAAAGTTGCATGTTTTCTTTTGCCCATTGAATCATACCTTTTGAAGCATCAACATGCACAACTTCTTTCGCTCCAGCTTTTGAACAAGCCATGGTAGCTCCACCTGTATAGGCAAATAGATTTAAGATTCTTAAATCATCACGCTTCGATTCTTTGATCTTATTGGCCATAAAATCCCAGTTGCTGGCTTGTTCAGGGAATAGTCCTGTGTGTTTAAATCCAGTTGGACTAATTTTAAAACGCAATCCCTTATATCCAATTGTCCAGAATTCTTTAACAGGCTTTTTCATTTCCCAATGACCACCACCCGATTTAGAACGATGATAAACAGCATCGGCCTTATTCCATGCACGCTCATCTTCAATTGGCCAGATTGCCACAGGATCCGGTCTTCTTAGAATCGTTTGATTCCATCTTTCTAGTTTTTCTTTATTTCCAGTATCAATAACTTCATAGTCTTGCCATTCTTTAGCAATTTGATTCATACTTAGTTCTCCTTTAACCGCTTTATTATAACATACATTTGCCAACTATGATATAATAGAGTGTGACTCTAGAAGGAGGTTTTAACATGTTTGTTCAAATGATTTGTAAAGATCGAAATGAAAAAGAAATGAATGAATTGTATGAAGTTTTAGGCCTTATCGCAAGACGAGAAGAAGTGCAAATTGAAGATCGTTATGATCATGTTGATATCTTGGTTTGTCCACAAGGAAAGATTGTTGTGACAGAAGAAGATGGTGATATGGTTTTACGTGCCAATACCCGTCATGCAGGCCCAGGCTTTCATGCGTTTGTAGTAGATATATTTAAAGATATTCAGGAAGAGGTTCCTGGAGAATATGAACTAATGGATGATATGGAATTTGATAAGGATGAAGATTTTGATCGATTAAGTTCTATGTATGAGGATGAAATGGATTATATTCGTGGTGTTCTTTTAGAAAATGAAGTGATGCGTCAACAGAATTATATGTATGAAGAAACTTACTTCTTGCCGCTTCAAAAGGAAGATCGTATCCTAACAAGTCAGGGAGATTTGGATTTAAAAGAATTTAAACATATGAATACTCGCGACTTAATGGATTCTTTCTATGTTTGGAACGATTGGGAAAGAGATGCCAAATTCTATAAGAATTGTGCATTGACTTTACTTGCCAAAGAGGGTGTTGGCAAATACACATTAATGAATGAAACAACCATTAAGCATGCCAATGATATTTGTGAATATATCGAAGCTGCTTATGAAAAAGATCATACAATTGATTTGCCTTTAGATGTATATGCAGATTTGTGTGAACAATTGGATCGAGAAAATAAATTGCAGAATGCCAAAAATATGGAGCAGGAAGCCATTCAATATCGCATTAAAGAAGTGTATCACTTATTTGAAGATGCAAGAGTTGTTGCCAGTGGTGCCGCAGAAAGAAGCTATGATCCAGTAAATCAAGCCTTATGTTTGATGTCTCCATATACAGATGAAGCACAATGGGATTGGTTGATTCAGGCCAGTAAACAACCGGGTATTGTCACAAACTTAGATCATATTATGGAACAAGATCCAATCCAATATGATAAGAAGACAATTTGGATGGATTCATGGCAAGAAGATGGTATCTATGTATTAGAAGCTGTACTTCGCTACAAAGAAAAATTCTTATATTTCCACGATGTATGTGCCAAGGAAAAGGATTTAGCTTTTTTAGAACAATGCATTAAGGAATCTGGTTTTACTAAAACGCAACAAGACTAGATAAAGTGTTAGAAAAGACAACAAAAGTACATGGCTATTCACCTGTTGATACGTTGTTGATGGATTATAGATTTGTGCCTTCTGTGTTAACGCTAAAACATAAGAAGCTAGAAATTGTCAAAGCGATTGCGAAGGGTTTTACCAATAAATAAAGTAAATACGAAAGTATTCGTTTCCTGTGGTTTTGAGTGCTCATATTTCTGAGCACTTTTTTTGGGTTTATGGTAAAATTGATACGGTGATTAAAAATTATGAGTAACTCAATATTAGATACATTAAATGAAAATCAAAGAACGGCTGCAACGACAATTAACGAACATGTTCGTATTATTGCGGGTGCTGGTAGTGGGAAAACGCGTGTCTTAATGGCACGTATTGTTTATTTGGTCCAAGATTGTGGTATTTTACCAAATCGTATCTTGGCTATCACATTTACGAATAAAGCGGCAAATGAAATGAAAACACGACTCACAGCGCAACTAGGCAGTATGGCAAGCGTAGTCCGTATTTCAACCATTCACTCTTTGTGCGTAAGAATGCTTAGAGAAGATGCGGATTTGATTGGTTATCCAAAAACATTCGCAATTATGGATCCAGAAGATCAAAAGGCTATTTTAAAACCAATTTATAAAACATTAGAAGTGGATAAAACAACGATTTCTTATAATCGTGCACTCGGTGCCATTAGTGCTTATAAGACAAACTATATTGATCCACAAATGGCAGGTAATATGGCAATGGATGATGTCAGTATTACTTTAGCTAAAATTTATGCCGGTTATGAAAAACGTCGTAATGAAATGAAGGCTATGGACTTCGATGATTTGTTGCTAGAGGGACACCGCTTATTAAATAGCGTATCTTCTGTTCGTGAGAAGTGGCAAAACCGTTTAGACTACATCCACGTAGACGAGTTCCAGGATGTGGATCCAATTCAATATGGAATTATTAAACTACTAACTGGAAAGAATACACATTTATGTGTTGTAGGAGATCCAGACCAAACTATTTATACTTGGCGTGGAGCCAGTGTTGACATTATTTTGAAATTTAATAAAGACTTTGAACCATGTAAAACTGTAATTTTGAATGAAAACTATCGTTCAACACAGCCTATTCTAGATGCTTCCAATGCAGTTATTAAATACAATAAGGAACGTATTGATAAAGATTTATACACAAAACTTCCTGGTGATGAAAAAATCACAATGTTTGAAGGCAAAGAAGATAGCGAAGAACCAATCTTTGTGGCTCGTCAAATAAATGAAAAGCACAAAAAAGGTTTAGAATACAAAGATATGGCGATTCTTTATCGTTCGAACTATTCTTCACGTGCTTTTGAACGTATCTTTAAATCGGTCGGCATTCCATACGTAATCTATGGGGGTGTTCGTTTCTATGAAAGACAAGAAATCAAAGATGCCCTATGCTATTTAAGATTATGTACAAACCGTAACGAAGAAGATCCAGACCAAATGGCATTAGATTTAGCTGTACTACGTGTGATCAATGTACCACGCCGTGGTATTGGTGCACGTACAATTGAAAATCTTCAAAAACAAGCCGCAGAAAGACATATGAATTTATATGATGTCATGAAAGATCCAATTGGATTAAGTACGGCGGTTACGAAGAAATGTGAAATGTTTGTAGATTTAATTGAAGATCTACGTGAAAATAGAGAGCATTATGCGTTAGAAGATTTCTTGGATTATGTATTAGATACAACAGGCTATATTTCGATGTTGAAAGAAGATCGAGAAAGTGGTCAGGACCGTATTGATAACTTAAAGGAATTAAAAGAAGACATTGCCCAAAGTATGATTGAAGATCCAGAAATGACTTTAGAATCTTATTTACAAGATATTGCCTTGTTTACGGATAAAACACAGGAAACAAGTGAAAATACAGTCAGCTTAATGACGGTACATGCCGCAAAAGGACTAGAATTTGACACAGTATTCTTAGTTAACTTTAACGATGGTGTATTCCCAAGTTCTAGAGCATGTGATGAAGGTGGTATGAAGGCATTAGAAGAAGAAAGAAGACTTCTATATGTTGCGATGACACGTGCTAAAAAAACACTATATATTTCTTGGAATACAGGCTTTAGTTATATGCAGGATGCGTTTAAAACACCAAGTCGTTTTAGAGCTGAAATCCCAATGGAATATATTGAACAAGAAGAAAAAGAAGAAGCACCAAAACACCCAAAGGTTGTAGTGTCTCAATCCTTAACAGGAAGACCATCTAAGCTTGGTGCGAATAAAAAGAAAATACGTTTACGTAAAGGGGATGCCGTTGAACATACAATTTATGGTCAGGGTGTTGTACTTGAAATTCGTGGAGATGTCGCAACCATTGCCTTTGGTCATACGATTGGTGTGAAAAAATTAAACGCATCACATCCTTCTTTAAAGAAAGCCTAGGTGAGTATGATGGATGAAAAGGCAAGAATTTTAGATTTACGTAAAGAATTAGAAAAATATTCCATTGAATACTATGTCTATGACAATCCAAGTGTGACCGATCAAGAGTACGATCGTTTGATGCAAGAATTAATGGCATTAGAAGAAAAGCATCCAGAAATGCAGGATGCGAATAGTCCTAGTCAACGAATCATTGGGTCTGTACTTGAGGGATTTGAAAAGGTTACGCACGATTCACAAATGTTGTCCTTAGGCAATGTGTTTAATAAAGAAGAAATTGAAGAATTTGTTCAAAGAATATCGGAAAGCGTTTCAAATCCAGAATTTGTCGTAGAATGCAAATACGACGGACTTGCGATGGCATTATTATATGATGATGGTAACTTTACTCGAGCTGTGACCAGGGGTGATGGAATAGTTGGAGAAGATGTTTCAAACAATGTTAAAACCATCCTTTCCATTCCTATGCACATCCCTGAAACGCGACATGTTGAGGTTCGTGGTGAAGTGTATATGCCTAAGGCAAGCTTTGAACTATTAAATAAAAGACAAGAAGAAAAAGGGTTAGCCCCTTTTGCGAACCCAAGAAATGCAGCTGCAGGAAGCATTCGCCAATTGGATTCCAGTGTGTGTGCAAGTCGTAAATTAGATGCCTATTGGTATTACTTCCAGAATGCGTCTGATTTTGCGGTACAAACACAAGAAGAAGCTTTAGAAGCAATGTCTAAGATGCATTTTAGGACAAATCCATTGCGTAAAGTTTGTACAACCGTCGATGAAATTTGGCAATTTATACAGGAAATTCAAGAAAAACGTGAGGATCTACCTTATGAAATTGATGGTATGGTCATTAAATTAAATAATTTAGCCGATCAAAGAAGACTTGGAAGCACTGCTAAAGTACCGCGTTATGCGACTGCCTATAAATTTCCAGCACAAGAAGTTTTGACACGATTAAAAGACATTGTCATTACAGTAGGGCGTACCGGAAAAATTACGCCTAACGCTGTGTTAGAACCAGTTCGTGTTGCCGGAACCACAGTGAGTGCGGCTCAGTTACATAATGAAGATATGATTGCCAATAAAGATCTTCGTATTGGTGATATTGTTGTTGTTCGAAAGGCTGGAGAAATTATTCCTGAAGTGGTAACAAGCGTACCTGAAAGAAGAGATGGCACACAAGTGCCATATCATTTCCCAACAACATGTCCAATCTGTGGTTCCCATTTAGTACGACTACCTGATGAAGCGGCACACTATTGTATCAACCAAGATTGTCCTGCTCGTGTTGTCGAAAGTATGATTCATTTTGCGTCAAGAGATGCGATGAATATTGATACTTTGGGTGATAAAAAAATTGAGCAATTACACGAATGGGGTTATTTAAATTCGATTGAAGATATTTATTTTTTAGATCGTTACTATGATGAATTGATTGAACAACCAGGCTATCAAACCAAGTCGGTGGATAAGCTTCTTGAATCGATTGAAAATAGTAAAAAACAGCCATTGGGTGTCATCTTATATGGACTTGGAATTCGTCAGGTTGGTAAAAAAGCCGCAATGATTTTAGCTGAACAATTTGGTGACATCGATACTTTAATGCATGCAAGTATGGATGATTTAGTTACGATTCATGATATTGGTTTAATTACAGCCCAAAGTGTTGTAGCTTTCTTTAAAGAAGAAAAGAATCTTCATTTAATTGAAGTATTAAAACAAGCTGGATGTAATTTTACACAAGAAAAGAAAAAAGTTGTACAAAGTCGTTTCACAAATAAAACATGTGTATTAACAGGAACTCTAGAACATTATACGCGTAATGAGGCAAAGGCCATTTTAGAATCTTTAGGTGCGAATGTGTCTGGTTCTGTATCCAAAAAGACAGATTATGTCATTTATGGTACGGCTGCAGGATCTAAGCTTACAAAGGCACAAAGCTTAGGTGTTATGACAATGAGTGAAGAAGAGTTTGTACAGGAGGTAGAAAATGCGAAAGAATAAATTAGTATTGGGTTTACTCGCTTTATGTTTATGCGCTTGTTCTACCGGAAATAAAAATCAGGCAAACGCATTGGATGAAGATTCGTATCAAGCTATTTTACCCTATGAATCCAGTGATACTAGAAGTAAACATGTAGGTTTGATTCAAAATACAGATTTGCGTGTCGAAATGGAAAGTGGATTGATGGATCTATCGAAAAAGTATTTTTCACCAACTACGGTGGGTTATAAGACACATCAATTCTTAGATTATGATGAATTGGATGCGACAGACGGTTCAAGAGGATTATTAGGAACGGTTCGTGATGGAAATCCAAATGGTCTAAATCCAAGTGCCGATGAAGAATTTGATACGGGAAATGGGATTGTGACAAATGCGACAATTTTAGTGGACTTGTATGAATTAGATTGGTACACAAACGATAATCTAAAAGGAATTTCATTAGGTCTTGTCGTAAATGGAGAATTAAGCGCATCCGATGGTTCGAGTGTAGAAATTACAGATGAGAAGATGCAAAATTATTTGGAAGTGACTTTTTCTAAATTAGCTTCCTATATGCATGAGCGTTTTAATGAAATCAATAAGAATATTCCAATCTTTATAGCAGCTTATCGCTTGGATGATTCAAATACAACCGGTAAAGGTGGCTATATGTATGAAGGATATTATAAGGGTGGACAAGGAAGTTTTACTTCTTTAAGTCAAGAATGGACACTGGTTCCAAGTTCACGCTTTACAGATTTGGATTCATCAGCTGCAACGGAGTTTGCGTCTTTTAAAGAAGAGATTTCAAGAGTTCTTCCAGATAACACGTATATTACGGGTGAGGCTAAATTTGAATCTAAAAAATTAAAGAAATTAAATTTGACAATTACAGCACACGGAAAGACAGCCGGAGAAATCTTGGCCGTGGTTGAGGATGTAAAAGATCAGATGGATACATTTAGTTCAAAAAAATGTGACTATTTGATTACTGTTCTAAATGATGATACAGTGTATGCATTGATAGAGAGAGCATCTGGATCAAGTGAATGTAATGTGATCAGTAAGATATAGGAGGAGAATATGGAAAAGTTCAGTACAGAATATTTTCACAAATTGGCAAACGATTTGAAGTTTGATTTGAGTGATGAAGAAATTGAAGAATTGAAAAAAGATTTCGTTGCCGTCGAAGAACAAGTATCCCTTTTTGAAAAAGTGGACACAGAAGGCGTAGAACCTATGGTCTATCCTTTTGAAGCACCTACAACATTCTTAAGAGAAGATGTTGTAAGTGATGTATTAACGCAAGAAGAAGCGTTGAAGAATGTAAAAGATGCGCGTATGGGACATGTTCACGTTCCAAAGGTGGTGAAGTAAGATGGAAATTTCAAATTGTGTAAATAAAAATGTGGCTATTGAAAAAATCAATGCGGCTCAACCAAAATTAAATGCCGTAGTAACTATGGTGGATGAAGCTAATAACACAAAGGAAGGAAAACTTTCAGGTGTTCCAGTCGCATTGAAAGATAACATTTCTACTTGTGGTATTCGTACAACTGCAAGTAGCCGTATTTTAGATAACTATGTTCCTGTTTATGATGCGACAATCGTAAAAAAATTAAGAGAGGCAGGAGCTGATTTTGTATGTAAGGCAAGTATGGATGAACTTGGTATGGGTGGAACCAACAAGAATGCCTACACAGGTGCTGTACACAATCCTTATGATCTAGACCGCATTCCAGGTGGATCAAGCGGTGGATGTGCTGCTTTAGTTGCCGCAGGATGTGTACCTTTGGCTATTGGTACAGATACAGGGGATAGCGTTCGAAAACCTGCTGCATATTGTGGTGTTGTTGGGGTTAAACCAACATATGGACGTATTTCACGTTATGGCATCATTCCTTATGCGAGTTCATTAGATCATGTTGGATATTTTACAACAAATGTAAAAGATGCTGCATTAGCTCTAGAAGTACTTGCCGGTCGTGATGATCATGATATGACTTCAAGTTATGAAGCGGTTAAAGAATATTCAAAATTATTGAATGGTGATCTAACAAACAAAACAATTGGTATATTTAAAACCGTAATGGATGAAGTGAAAAACGAAGAATTAAAAGCTCAATTTAACACTTTAGTTTCTAAATTAGAGGAAAAAGGAGCTAAGATTGTTGAAGTGGAAATGCCAAAAGAATATATGGAATTGATTGCACCTGTCTATAAGACAATTGCGAATGCAGAAGCAACAGCTAACCATTCAAATCTGGATGGTATTCGTTTTGGAATGCGTGAAGAAGGTCAAGATTTAGAAGAAGTCATGACAAATACTCGTACAAAAGGTTTCTCAAGCTATGTTCGTGCCCGTTTCGTGATTGGTTCATATTCTTTGTTTGAAGAAAATCAAGATCGTTTATTTAGAAAAGCCCAAAAGATTCGTCGCTTGATCGTTCAAGCTTACGCGAAGATGTTTGAAGAATGTGATGCTGTATTAAGTGTTGCAGCACCAACGATTGCACCATTGATCAATGAAAGTACAAATGTTCGTTTTGGCGTATCTAGTTTTGCCGAAGAACACATGCAGTTACAAAATTTCTCTGGTTATCCAAGTATTACACTTCCACTAGGAAAAGTAGATTCTATGCCTGTGGCTGTGAATTTAACTTGCAAGCCTTTTGAAGAACAAAAAATGTTTGATGTATCTAGTGCGATTGAAGAATGCACAGGTTTAAAAGGACAATGTTTGGAGGGATAGTAATGAATTATTTTGTGACGATTGGTATTGAAATTCACTGTGAATTAAAGACAAATACAAAAATGTTCTCGGGTGCTCCTGTGCGCTTTGGAGAAATCGCAAATACATGTACAAGTGTTGTGGATTTAGGACATCCTGGATGCTTACCATGTGTAAATAAAGAGGCTGTAGCCTTAGCTATCAAGGCATGTACAGCTATGCATTGTGATCTTGAAACATTGGTTCGTTTTGATCGTAAAAACTATTACTATTCAGATTTACCAAAAGGATTCCAGATTACGCAACAGTTCCATCCAATTGGAACAAATGGATATGTAGAAATTGATGTGTATGGAGAAAAGAAACAAATTCGTATCGAACGTATTCATATGGAAGAGGATACCGCAAAACAGTTCCATAAAGATACAGGTACATATATTGACTTTAACCGTGCTGGAACACCATTGATTGAAATTGTATCAAAACCAGATATGCATAGTGCTAAAGAAGCAGCAGCTTATGTGGAAACACTTCGTAAAAATCTTTTATATCTAAATGTCAGTGATGTTAAGATGGAAGAAGGAAGTATGCGTTGTGATGTCAATATTTCTTTGAGTAAAGATAAAGATACTTTGGGAACAAAGACAGAAATCAAAAACTTGAACTCCATTGCGAATGTTCAAAAAGCGGTTCAAGCAGAAATAGAACGCCAATCTGCATTATTGGATGCTGGTGAAAAAGTAGAACAGGCGACTCGTCGTTATGATGAAGCACAAAAGACTACAATTCTAATGCGTAAAAAAGAAGGAAATGTTGACTATAAATATTTCCCAGAGCCAAATATTTTCCCAATTCAATTAGATCTTGACTGGGTTAAATCGATTCAGGATAATCTAGAAGAGCTTCCTGATGCTCGTTTAGCTCGTTTCATGAAGGATTATGAATTGAGTGAATATGATGCAGGTGTATTGGTTTCTGATCGTGAAATGGCTGATTTCTTTGAAGAAGTATTAAAATCAACAAAATTTGCGAAAAAAGCATGTAACTGGATCATTGGAGATGTTTCAGCTTACTTAAACAAAAACAACTTAAGTTTTGCGAAAGTACCTTGTTCAAGTGAAAACTTGGCTAGCTTGATTAATGTGATCGAGGCTGGAGAAATCAGTGGAAAACAAGGTAAAGTTGTATTTGAAGAGGTTATGCAAGGAAAAGATCCTAAGAAGGTTATCGAAGAAAAGGGTATGAAACAAGTAAGTGATGATGGTGCTATTTTAGCTATCGTTAACAGTGTTTTAGATGCCAACCCTCAATCGATTGAAGACTTCAAAAATGGTAAAGATCGTGCCGTTGGATTCTTAGTAGGTCAGGTCATGAAGGCGAGTCGTGGTCAGGCAAATCCTAAGCGTACAAATGAGTTGATTCAAGAAGAATTAAAGAAAAGATAAAAGTCTGATTCATTCAGACTTTTAATGTTTTTAGGTACTGTGTTATAATAAATACGTTATTAGGAGGTTTTTTAATGGCCAAGATGAAGCGTAGAAGACATACGTCCAATAAACCTACAGGTCAAGGACACAAGCTTGTATGGTTTACTGTTATTATAATTATGATTCCTGTTGTGATTGTAGGATATGTTTTGTTGACAAGTTTAGGTGGACAAAATCGACCTGTGGAAGGTAGTCGTTTTTCAAAAGCGGATTTAGATCCTGCCATCACAAAAGACAATATCTCATCTCTTGAGAGTGCTCTAGGAAACATTGATAATGTAGAAAAGGTAAGTGTGAATTTATTAAGTGCAACACTACGTGTACATATTGATCTAGTAGATAGTGCAACGGATGATGTGGCGAGTGCAGCACTTGATAGTGCATATAATATTGTGAATGAACAATTGCCAATTGATACATATTTTACAAATAAAGATAGTTCAAAGATGTATGATCTAGAAATTGATTCTTATAATTATTTGATTGATGATACACATACGGCAGATGGCTGGACATATTTAAAATTGACGAAGACCGGAGCTAGTGATGGTCCTGTTACAGATAATATGACAACCGCAAAAGATCCTGAGCTTTCAAATCAATTAAAAGCAGCAAGTGAACAGATTCAACAAAATATCGCAAATGCGCAAAACGAAGATGATGGACAATAAGAGTCCATCTTTTTTCATGAAAGGAGCCAAAAAATGAAATTATATATTGATGAGAATAATAAAGTAGTCACTATGCATGAGGCAACGAGTGATATGAAGTGTTTTGAAGAGTTTGAAAATAGGAAACCCTATTCTTTTGATGGAGTAAAAGAACTTGAAAATTGTATTCATCCTATTCATGTCTTATTGAATACGAGTATGATCGATGAAAAGTGGATTTATATGAATTTAAAATCATATATATCTAAAAATGATCGTGTCTGTATCCTTGCATTTAGCTTTTTTAATGATACTAAAAATGAGTCTGATTGGAATAAACAGTATGCGCCTGGACAAGGGATATGGTATCGCTCTAATCAAGATGTATTCTACAAGTATGGCATTGGTCAGGAACAAATAGTATGGGTCAATTACTTTAAAGATTCGATGGATGAAATGAAGGAAAAGATTTTAAATAGTTCCATTTTGATGTTGACAGGTGGAGCTCCTGATTTAATGATGAAGCGAATTAAAGAAAAGAAATTAAAGAAGTTAATTAAAAATTATAAGGGAATTATGATTGGATATAGTGCAGGAGCCATGATTCAGCTTGACTCTTATCACATAAGTCCGGATGAGGATTATCCAGAATTTTTGTATCAGACAGGTTTAGGTTGTTTATCTGGTTTTGCGATTGAACCTCATTTTAGAAGGAGTAAAGTGCAGCTGCAAAGTATTGAAAAGGTAAAATCAGAGAAACAAATTCCTGTGTATGGCATCTATGAAGAGGGTGGAATGATTATTGATTCAAGCATTAAATGCTTCGGTAAAATAGAGAAATTTGAGTAAAAAATCATTAAAAGGTACTATATGTTTGCACAAATTAATTGAAATTTTGCACAAATTAACAAAAAGTTAGTTTTTAATGTTAAATTCACATAGATATGGGATACTATTGATATGAGCCAAATGTGAAATGGTTAGCTAAAGGAGATAAGTATACATATGAAGTTTTGTAAGTTGATTACAGAGGTCGATTTAGAACTGCTCGAAGAGTTAGTCGATAATGGATATCCTGTGGATCGCATTGAAGAGAACGGGCAGGTTTACTACAAAACACCAGCTATGTTATGCCAAAATTTAAAAGTGAATGATGAAGTGAGAAATTACAGCAACGGTTTGATTTCAATGTCCATTGAAAATGTTCGAAAGAAAAAGGGGTTATATAGAACGGGGAATCTATTGATTGATATGGATTCTAACATTATCCAAAAGGGTAAAGAAAAAATCTTTATTCCTAAGGCAAGTTTTACAATAATTTCAACACTGATGGACGTTCCGCACAAAACTGTATCTAGATCGGCGTTGGTTTTTTACTTGGAACAGGCGTATCATCACGAAATATTGGATAACACTTTAACGGTTCATATCGCTTCAATTCGTCGCCTTTTGGGTGATGAATACATCAAAACCCATAAAACTGTTGGCTATTTTTGGGATTTCGATGTTTTTAAAGTGGGATAAAGTTGAAAAATGGCTTAAAAGAAAGGTATAATGTAAAGGTGTTGGAAGGAGATTTAGATTATGCCACATCTATTTGAGTCTAAAGATAGTTTTAAGGAAAGCTTTAAAGATGCTGTTTCTGATGCCTATGGACGTGATTTTGAAGATACATATCCTGAAGAGAGATATATTGTCCTAGGTAACATGATTCGTGATTTTGCCGGAGAGCATTGGAGAGAAACTAAAAATGCGATCAAGAAAACAGAATCAAAACAGCTTTATTATTTTTCTATGGAATTCTTGATGGGTCGTTTAATGACTAGCAACCTAATGAACCTAAACATCTATGATGTTGTTAAAGATGGTTTAAAAAATTTAGGTATGGACATCAATGAAATGGAAAACATTGAAAGTGATGCAGGATTAGGAAATGGTGGTTTAGGAAGACTTGCCGCATGTTTCATGGATTCATTAGCATCTCTTGATTTGCCAGGACATGGTAACTGTATTCGTTACCGTTATGGTTTGTTCAAACAAAAAATTGAAAACAACCAACAGGTTGAATTGCCAGACTGCTGGTTAAAGAATGGTAATGTTTGGGAAGTATGGAAACCTCAGCATGCCGTAAAAGTTAAATTTGGTGGTTACGTAGATGGATACATGGATGGATATGGAAAATTCCATGCTCAACATCATCCAGAATTTGTCGTACGTGCTGTACCTTATGATGAACCAATCGTTGGATATCATACAACGACCACAAATACACTTCGCTTATGGGATGCAGAAGTTGATGAAGATTCTGTAAACTCAGGTGGATTAAATGAATATTTGAATCAAGTAACAGCTATTACAGCCAATGTATATCCTGATGATTCAACAATCGAAGGAAAACGTTTGCGTTTAACACAAGAATATTTCTTTGTATGTGCTGGAATTGATCAAATTATTCGTTCACACTTACGTGTATACCCAAGCTTAGATAATTTAGGTGATAAAGTTGCGATTCAGTTAAATGATACACACCCTGTATTAGTTATTCCTGAATTAATGCGTGTATTACTAGATGATTACTTCTATGACTGGGATGATGCTTGGAATATCGTGACAAAGACTGTTGCGTATACAAACCACACAGTTATGGCAGAAGCACTTGAAAAATGGCCTCAAGACATGGTTCGTTCATTGTTGCCACGTCTATATATGATCATTGAAGAAATCAACCGTCGTTTCAAATATGACGTAGATCACAGAGGACTATGTGGAATCTTCAACAATGTTTCAATCTTAAAAGAAGGACAAGTTCACATGGCTAACTTGGCTGTTGTTGGTTCTCACAGTGTAAACGGTGTTGCGAAACTTCACTCTGAAATCTTAGTAAATGATGTATTCAAAGATTTTGTGACAATTTATCCAGATAAATTCAATAATAAGACAAATGGTATTACTCACCGTAGATGGTTATTGTTCTCAAACCCTCAATTGACTCAGTTGTTAGAAGAAACAATTGGAGATGAGTTCAAGACAAATCCAGAAAAATTAGAAGATTTAATGGAACACGTTGAAGATGAGGCTTTACAAGCTAAATTCATGGATGTGAAATTAGAGCGTAAAAAGATTTTGGCTGCCTATGTAAAAGAAAACTTAGGTATTGATATTGATGTGAATTCAATCTTTGACTGCCAAGCTAAACGTCTTCACGCATACAAACGTCAATTATTAAATATCTTCCACGTTATGTATTTATACTTAAGAATGAAACAGGATCCTTCATTTAGAATTTACCCTCGTACATTCTTCTATTCTGCAAAAGCAGCAGCAAGTTATGATTTAGCGAAGGAAATTATTAAATTGATCAACATGGTTGCCAATGTTGTTAATAATGACCCAGAAATTTCTAAATACATGAAGGTTGTCTTCATTCCTAACTACTCTGTATCTATTGCTGAAATCTTATTGAATGCGGCAGATGTTTCTGAACAGATTTCTACGGCTGGTAAAGAAGCAAGTGGTACAGGAAACATGAAGTACATGATGAATGGTGCAATCACTCTTGGTACACTTGATGGTGCTAACGTAGAAATCGTTGAGCGTGTTGGATACGAAAATGCAGAAATCTTTGGTTTACATGTAGAAGACATCAATGAACTTCGTCATGAAAACTCATACAACGCATGGAACCTATATAATTCAAGCTACAATATCCGTATGGTAATTGATTCACTTAAAAATTGTACATGGTCAAATGATCCAAACGAATTTAAGTTGATCAACAACGACTTAATGATGCGTAACGATGAATTCTTCGTATTAGCTGACTTTGATGCATATGTATATGCTCAAGAAAAAGTACAAGCTCGTTACATGGACAAGAGTCGCTGGGCTAAGACAATGTTAGTAAACATTGCCAAATCAGGATATTTCTCTAGTGATCGTACAATTAGCGAATACGCTAAAGAAATTTGGAATTTAAAACCATTGTCATTTGAAGACTAATTAAAAAAACAGATCATATTTACCGAACAAGGGTGATATGATCTTTTTTTCATGGTAGAATGGTTTTATGAATGAAATTCTTTTTGCGGAAATCTACTATATATGTGTAGCTATCATGTTGATTCTAGGCTTTAAAACCTATCATTCCATGATGAAAAACAGTCAAAAAGTTAGCTTTTTGGCAGTTGTCTTTGTACATATATTATATTTCCAAACTGATTTAGTACGAATGACGACAAATAGTCAGGACCTGTTTCTAACTGAAATGAGCTTCTTGTTCTTTTCGCTATGCACACTTTCCTGGTTTAATTACATCCAAACAATGCTTGATATTCATTATGAAAAGAAATCGCAAACACTCTTTGCGATGCTTCCTGTGATTATAAGTGTTGTATTATTGTTGATAAATACATTGAATGGGTGTTTATTTCAAATCGATTCATATGGAAATTTTCAAGAAGGACCACTCTATATTTTGTATGTATTTATAAACGATCTCTATTTTATGGTTGGAGCCTATCAAGCTTATGTGTATAGCCGTAAGGCAAAGAATTATCAACAAAAGAAATCAAATCAAATTTTAGGCATTTATATGGTGTCACTATTGTTGATTGGCACAATGCAAGATTTTTTTCGCGACATTCCTGTTTTTTGTGTAGGAACTAGTCTTAGTATCCTTATTGTATATATTAGTTTGGAAGAACAAATGATTTCTATTGATCCATTAACACAATTGAATAACCGTAATCGTATGGAACAGCATTTATTTGAGTGTGTAAGAAGTCAAGATTTAAATATGTACTTGTTAGTGCTGGATGTGAATAGATTTAAGAAAATCAACGATGAGTATGGACATGTGCAAGGGGATTTAGCATTAAAGGCCATTGCGAACTGTTTAAAAGAATCTTGTATTGAAAAAAGTGATTTTATTGCTCGCTATGGTGGGGATGAATTTGTGATTGTGTATAAAGGAAATGATGTAGAAGGTTTGTGCCAAAGAATTCATGCGTATATAAAAAAACTATCTTTTCCCTTTGACTTAGATGTGAGTATTGGATGTGCACCATATCACAAAGATATTCATAAATGGAATGATTGGTTTATTGAAGCTGATAAACAATTATATAATGAAAAGAAAAAATTGAAAGACCGGTGATCCGGTCTTTATTCATACCAAGCAATCGCTCGAATAGGAAAGCCTTCACAGTTTTCAATTTTAAGTGGGAAACAACTAAACCTAAATAAATCATTTCCGCATTGATCTAAGTTGGTAAGATTTTCGATATTCACAATATCTGTATCTTTAAATAACGCTTTGTGTCGATTCAGATTATTATCACGCAGGGGGTCTAATCCCATTACGTCAAAGCCAATGCCTTTGAAATTACTATTTAGAATGAATTCTAAGACTGTGTCATCTATGCACGGGTAATCATTAAAATAGGTATCTAAATTCCAACGTTTGTCCCAACCAAGATTGAAGAGAAGAAAATCAGACAACTTGGCTTTATCTATATTGATTTTATCGATTGTGATGGCTTGTCCTTCTTTTAAATCTCTACAATCAACGACAAGAGCTTTGCCGATGAATTGTTCTGGGGAAAATTGATCTAAAGTCTTTCTGTTCGCAAAAATATGAGCCGGTGGATCCATGTGTGTTCCTACATGAGAATTGATTTAGATGAATGTTTCTTTAAAACCATCCTTTTCGTAGGTGCTTTTTGTGGTTAATTTTGTGTTTCACTACCCGGAAAGACGGGCATATCTTCCGAAATAGTATGTGTTAAATCAATGACTTTCATAATTTACCTCCAATTACTATTTAACCACATCTTTTATCTGTATTGTGTTAAAATGATAAGTACAGGTGATGAATTATGAAAAGAATATTATTATTAGGAGCTACAGGCTCTATCGGTTTACAAACAGTGGATGTGATTGAACAACATCCAGACCAATTTTGTCTAGTTGGTATTGCGGCTGGACATCAAGTGGATGTAATGCAGAAAATCATTGATAAACATCCTACTATTCAGGTAGCTGGTATTTCAGATGTTTCAAAGGCTAAAGAATTAAGTGGTGTTACTGTTTATAGTGGCAATGAAGCTATGGTTCAATGTATTGAAAACTGTGAATATGATTTGTTAGTGAATGCCGTTGTTGGATTTAGAGGATTAAAGCCTACCTTAACATCTTTAAAAAAAGGAATTGATGTGGCATTGGCTAATAAAGAAAGCTTGGTTGCGGGCGGTGTTTTGGTGCGTCAGACATTGCAGGAAACAAACACCAAACTATATCCAATCGATTCAGAACACTCTGCCATCTTCCAATCCTTGCAGGGAAATCGTAGCGAAGATGTGAAGCGTTTAATTATTACGGCAAGTGGTGGTAGCTTTAGAGATAAGACAAGGGATGAGTTAAGTGATGTAACAGTAGAACAGACTTTAAAACATCCAAACTGGAATATGGGAAAACGAATCACAGTGGATAGTGCAACAATGGTCAATAAAGGTTTTGAAGTGATTGAAGCACACTATTTATTTGATTTGCCGTATGAAAAAATCGATACAGTGTTACATCGTCAAAGCATCGTGCATTCTATGGTTGAATACAATGACAACGCAATTATTGCACAACTTGGATCTGCCGATATGCGTTTACCAATTCAATATGCGTTATGTTATCCAGATCGTCCGGTGTTAAAGGAAGATCATCCTTTGGATATGACAAAAACAATGGATTTGAACTTTAAAGAAATGGATTATGTTCGTTATCCAATGTTGAAACTAGCCTATGAAATTGGTAAAAAAGAAGGAAATCTAGGTGCCGTATTTAATGGAGCGGATGAACAGGCAGTACAGCTATTTTTAGATAAAAAGATTTCATTTTTACAAATTGAAGAAAGTATTGAACAAGCTTGTAAGCAGGCAAAATATATTGAAAACCCTACAATTGAACAATTAGAAGCAACGGATGCGTGGGCTCGAAAGTTTGTTGTTGAATATTGGGACTAGACCAATTGATATTTTGGGAGTAAAATAGTGAAATGGAATGGAGGGTTTGTCGTGAATAAAGCAAAGGTTTATTGTGTCGCAAGTGCTGTAGCAGTTTGTGTGGCTTCAAATCCAAATATGGATGTGCTTGCCAAACAAGTACAGCCAGTAAAATTAGAAGAAAAAGCCCAACAGACAATTACTGCAGATGATTTTATCAAACAATATTTGAGTACAAAAGAAATTGTTAAAGATAGTACAAATAAAGATGTAGAAAAATATACATTGATCACTAAGGTGGATGAAAAGAATTATTCTTTTGTATTAGCAGGAGATCAATTGTTCAAAGTCTTGACTAAAGAAAATCAGGATCAAATCAAAACAGCTTATGAAACAGCATACACAGATGTAGGTATGAAAAAAGCTGAAGGATGTACTTTAAGTGCATATGAAATTGTTGTAGCTGAGGCCAATACATTGGCTAATACATTGATTCTAAACGCTAAAACAGCTTTGGATACATCTTTAAAAGATGCACAAAGTTTAGATTCTACAATCTTTACTGCAGATAGCTATGCCGCTTTAAAAGCGGTGATGGATGAATCAAGCCTTTTGGTTCAATCAACAACTTCAACTTTAGAAACACTTACACAAGAGTTAGTGAAGCTGGATAATGCAAAAAAAGCATTGATCAATGTTTCTGGATTAAAAGCTATCGTAGATCAATCAAGTACATATGTAAAAGATAGCTATACTAATAGAAGCTATACGGCATATGAAACAAGTTTGAATGAAGCTAAAAAGGTGTTAGAAAATGGTGCAAGTACTGTTGAAGACATTGAAAAGGCACAGTCTGCTTTAAATGCGGCAGCTGCTTCTTTAGTTAAAAAAGCGGATTTCTCTAAATTGAATGAAAAAGTGCAGGAAGCTAGTGAAGTCTTAGAATCCAATAAGGATATGCTTGAAGAAGAGTCTTATAATAACTTCAAGAAAGAATTGGATGATTGTAGTCTTGTACTTTCAAATGATGAATCAACACAGGCAAAAGTGAATGAAACGTTAGCACATCTAAATGCATATTTAGACGATAATACAAACTTTGTATACAAGGTGGTTACTTTAGAAGAAAAGGTTGCACCAAAAGTAGAAACAAGTAATGAATTATTAGTGCAAACACCAGTTGTACAAGAACAGCCGCAAGTTGTGGCTCCAACTGTAGAAAAAAAGAATGTGGAAGCTGCAAAAGTGGAAACAGTAGTCAAACAAGAGGTTACAAGTACGGCAGCTAATAATTTCATTAAGACATACTTAACGAGTGCAAGTGGAAATATCTTTACAAGTGCCAACAACTTGAATTATCAAAAGATTCTTTCTGCGATGCCTAGCTGGGTAAAATTATCTGCAACTGATAAAAATGCAGTGAATGCAGAATTGGTGAATAAAGTTGGTAAAAAGTATCAGCGTTTATTGCAGGAAGCACAAAAATTTAGTATGAATGCAGGAAAATATACGCCTGTAAATACATCAACAAACACAAATGTAACGATTTATTCATGGTTATGTATGATGTCTTTAGGTGCATTAGCATTTGCACTAAAACGTTTAAGAAAACAAGATTAAGGGCTATGGCCCTTTTTTTCATGCTTAAAAATTGTTATAATAACGAAAGAAAGGCTTATGATTTTATGAAACAACAGAAATACAATTTTAAAGATCTAACTCTAGCATACTTTCAAAAAAAATCGAAATTGTATCGTGCAGGTGGATATAAATATGCCACTCCATTAAAACGGAATCTAAGAGATTACCAAAATCATTTCTTTGCGTTTTTGATGGATGTCAACATTTGTTTATTGCCTGTTTATATATGGGTTCTTGAGTTTTTATTAATTATGTGTGGATTGATTCCACCACACTTCTTTGATTTATTATTCTACTTAATGTTTGCCTTGTTATTTGTATCTAGTGTATTATTACTTGCGTTTTTTACAGCACGAACAAATGGGCAGTCATTTGGATATGCCATTATGGATTTGAAATTGGTTCGTAGAAACAAAAAAGAGGCGATGCCAATCAATTTGATCTTACGACAAGCATTGGGATTTGGTCTTCCTTTGATGATTTTAGGGTTCTTCTTTCAAGTGCCAGGAGTCATTTTATGGTGGGTCATCAATGGTATTGTCGCCTTAATCACTCCAAACCAACAAACTCTATTTGATTTGATTTTTGGTTTGGTTCCTGTAAATGAACCAGATCAGGAAATTCGTTTTGAAACAAAGGTGGAACCAGCTTTAGTAAAAGAAGAGTTGGTTGTGACTCCAATCGATTTACATATTCGTTCAAACTACAGTGATGATGGTTATTATGATGTAGAAGAATTATTCAAACAAGCCAAAGAAAATCGCTTGGAAGTTATCTCAATCACAGACCACAACTGTGCAAGAGCGAATGCGGCAGCGGTTCGTTTTTCAAGTTTGTACAACATTCAATATATTCCAGGCGTGGAAGTGGATGCACAATATAAAAGAATGCGAGTACGTATTCTAGGTTATTATATTGACTGGACGAATGAAGTGTTTGAAGTGTTAGAACAAAATTCTTTGAAGCGTGAAAAAGATTTATCCATGGAGCGTGTTGAAAAATTCGAAAATTACTCAGGTATTCGTATTGATGTAGATTCATTAATTTCAAATTCTCGTTTCCAAACTATTACACCAGCAGAAATCACAAAGATGGTGTTCCATAACGAAAGAACGCGTTTATTGCCTTTTGTGAAGAAGTATATTGATAGTTGTGAAAGTGAGAGTGTTGCGATGTCTCGTTTTGAAACCGATGTATTTGGTAAGAATGGACCTTGTTATGTAAAGGCTAACTATCCGGATGCGAAAGCAGTAATTGATGCGATTCATAGTGCTGGAGGTATTGCGATTTTATCAAGCTGGCATTTAGATTATATTTCAGATGATGTTTTAGAAGAAATTGTGGATTTAGGTATGGATGGAGTGGAATGCTTCTCTAATGATATTCATGAACAAACGGTTGCGGCTGCCTTGAAAATTGTTCAGAAACGCAAATTATTCGTATCTTGTGGTAGTGATTATCATGGTCCTACTAAACCAAAATATCATATGGGTGTTTCAAATTGTCCTGAAAAAGCTTTACCATTGGTAAAAATTTTGACAAAAGCTGCGAAATAAATTTGCTCAAAATACGTTTTATAGCGTATAATAAACAAGTCAATAAGCTTAGAAAAGAAGAGTATTTATATGGCGTACTAAAGAGAGCGGATGGTTCGGTGTGAATCTGCGTACAATATATAAAGAAGATGGTCTTGGAGCTTCTTTATCGATAGGTAGGTAAAGACGTATGCTGGCGTTAACAGCTTGAGGTGTGAAAACACAAACTAAGGTGGTACCACGAAGCTTTCGTCCTTGGATGAAGGCTTTTTTTATTTGTATGATAGGAGGAAATAAAGATGACACAAAAGAAAGAACCATTTTATTTAACAACGGCCATTGCGTATACATCAGGTAGACCTCACATTGGGAATACATATGAAATTATCTTGTCGGATGCGATTGCTCGTTTTAAAAGAGCACAAGGATATGATGTATTCTTCCAGACAGGTACAGATGAGCATGGTGTAAAAATTGAAGAAAAGGCAAAAGCTGCAGGTGTAAGTCCACAAGAATTCGTGGATGGTGTGGCTGCTCAAATTAAATCAAACTGGGATTTAATGAATACAAGCTATGATTATTTTGTGCGTACTACAGATGATTATCACGTAAAAGAAGTACAAAGTATTTTTAAACGTTTATACGATCAAGGAGATATCTATAAAGGAACATACGAAGGATGGTATTGTACGCCTTGTGAATCATTCTGGACAGAATCTCAATTGGTAGATGGATGTTGCCCAGATTGTGGTCGTCCAGTTAAGAAGGCAAAAGAAGAAGCTTACTTTTTTAATATGCAAAAGTATGCGGATCGCTTAATTAAATACATTGAAGATCATCCTGATTTCATTCAACCAGAATCTCGTAAGAATGAAATGCTGAATAACTTCTTGCGTCCAGGATTACAAGATCTTTGTGTATCTCGTACATCATTTACATGGGGAGTTCCTGTTGACTTTGATCCAAAACACGTTGTATACGTTTGGATTGATGCATTAAGCAACTATATCACTACACTTGGCTATCATGCCAATGGTGTTAGTGATGAAAAATTCAACAAATACTGGCCAGCAACACACATTATTGGTAAAGATATTTTGCGTTTCCACACAATTTATTGGCCAATTATTTTAATGGCTTTGGATTTACCTTTACCTAAGAAAGTATTCGGTCATCCATGGTTGCTTACGGGAAGTGACAAAATGTCTAAATCAAAAGGCAATGTGATTTATGCCGAAGATTTAGTGGCTCACTTTGGTGTAGATGCTGTTCGTTATTACTGTTTACACGAAATGCCATTTGCGCAAGATGGAACGATTACTTGGGAATTAATGATTGAAAGAATCAATTCGGACTTGGCAAACATTTTAGGAAACTTAGTATCTCGTACAATTGCGATGTCAAATAAATATTTTGGTGGTTTAGTCACAAATCCAAATGTATGTGAAGCAGTCGATGAAGAATTAAAAGCTTGTGCTTTAGAAACTAAGAAGAAAGTAGAAGCTAAGATGGAAGAACTTCGTGTTGGTGATGCATTAGATGAAGTATTCACATTGCTTCGTCGTACAAACAAGTACATTGATGAAACAATGCCTTGGGTACTCGCAAAAGATGAATCAAAACAAGATCGTTTAGCTACTGTTTTATATAACTTATTAGAATCTATTCGTATTTCAGCAGTATTATTACATTCATTCTTACCTGAAACTGCAGAAAAGATGTTCGCATATTTAAATACAAAAGTAACGGATTTAGATTCTTGTGAATCTTTTGGAAACTTAGAAACAGATATTCATGTAGTTGAAAAGTGTGAACCATTGTTTGCACGTATTGATGAAAAGAAATTTATGGAAGAGTTTAAGAAAGAAAAAGAAGCAGCTAAAAAAGAAGAGCCTAAAAAAGAAGAAAAAGTAGAAGAAGTTACGATTGATGATTTTGCGAAACTACAATTCAAAGTCGGTACGATTGTGAAGTGTGAACCACATCCAAAGGCAGATCGTTTATTGGTTGAACAAATTGATTTGGGTGGTGAAGTTCGTCAAATCGTTAGTGGTATTGCGAAACACTACAAGCCAGAAGAATTGATTGGAAAACAAGTTGTCGTAGTGACAAACTTAAAACCAGTAAAATTACGTGGTGTAGAATCATATGGTATGATTTTGTGTGCTACAGATGATAAAGACTTGTCATTTGTCACTGTCGCAAAAGAAATGCCTAATGGTGTAACTGTTCGCTAATGAATGATAAACAAAAGGTTGTTTTTAAACAATTACAGCTGGCTGGACTTGGCATTGTCGTCTTTGTGTTTGGCTTGTTGTATCAAGAAAAAGCCATTTCCATTGTAGGAATCTGTATCTTGATCTTTGGCTTATTAAGAACCTACTACATTAAAAAAGTAATTGATAAACTAGATGAGTAAATAATTGCTCATCTTTTTTTGCGCAAAATAAAAAAGGCGATGAACTCGCCTTGATTACTGCATTAAACGATGCATATTTTTAGCCTCATACATAGAATCGTCCATGGCTGATAAGAATGCATCGGTATTTTTACCGTTAAATTTAGCTATTCCAATCGAGAAAGATAAATGGAATGGTTCTTTTGATTTTATATTAAATTGTCGAACATTATATTTAATTTGTTTCTTTAAAGCCAAGGCTTCTTCATCTGATTTGAGTTTCGCAAAGATCACAAATTCATCTCCACCCATACGAATGGCAACTGAATCTTTATCGATCGAATGTTGTAGAATTATACCAAACTGTATGAGGGCATAATCACCTTTTAAATGTCCATATGTATCATTGATGGCTTTAAAGTCATTGATATCCATCATGAATCCATATACATGTTTCGTTTTATCGTTTTGTAGCTTATTTAAATAATGGTTCATGTATTTTCGATTGTAAAGTCCAGATAAATCATCAATAAAGGATATAGATATTTGAATTTCAATGTAAACTATGATAAATGCGATTGCGACACAAAGCCAAATCGTAGAAACTCCAAAGAAGAAACCTTGAATCATGGTGCCAATCATACAAGGGATGATAAAGTAGTAAATGGGAAAGAATTCTACTAAAATGGAATCATATTTAGCTTTATGAACAGTATATATACTTTCGATATAATAAACAAAGACAAAAATATATAAAATAAAATTCATGGGACCACGAGTATATACATTTTCCTTTGAAATATCAAAGATGATACCCGTTCCCAATAAATTGATAATGATCAAGATTGTGGCAATAATCAATGGAATGGCTAAGATTCTTGATTTCTTCTTGATGCGCTCAAAATTTCTATGAATATGATATTCTACGAATAAACACCAACAATATCCGATGATGCCTGAGCTAGCTGAAGAAATTGTATTTGAGATATATTGTAAAATATGAAAGATAAAACCTGGGCGTGCATCAATGATAAAACTAAGCGTTTCATTGATTGTGGCAATAAAGGTAACTATAAGCATAAAGTTATAGGCTTTTTCATCAAACTGATTCGTTTGCGCAATTCGTATTCGATATAACAATAAGAAGAGTACTAAAAATGCCCCAGTCCCGTTTGCCACCAGTATCTCGGGTATGTTGATCATAATAAACTCCGTTTCTTTATGGTTAGATACTTTTATGATAATCCTCTTTATAAGAACTTGCAAATGAGAAATTGGTTCTTATGTAAATTAAAATTAACATAGATTAAGGATGAATTAAGTGTTGGATAAATGTCTGTTCAATCGTATGTAGTCATATTGTACTTTATTTAAAGCGTTTTATACTAAAGGTGTAAGGGAGGTACAGATATGACTATGATTAAAAATTCCATTGTAGAAATCTTTATTTTACTACTTTGCACATGTACCGTTTTTATTTATAAACTACCGAATACAATCAACACTTGGTTATTGAATTCAATTGTGATTGTAGTAATGGGCATTTGTATTCTTAGAATTGCACTTAAAATGATGAATAATAAATAATCTTGGCTTTTCCTAATGGGAAAGCCTTTTCTTGTGGTATATTATACATATGAAAAGATTTTTAAAAGATATTGCACAAGGTATATATGATGGACTACAAGAAAATGAAGGAACACATAATCAATATAGTTTTCAAGAAATCTATGATGTAATCCAGGAATTTGTATCCTATGTTTTTGTTGGCTTGATTTTAAGCGTAGGAGCTGTTTTTGGATATCCCTATTATAAGACGTTTATATCATTGGGTGCGGTACTCCTTCTTGTATGGGCATTTATCTTGTATTATTTTTTAAATTCAAAGGATTTTAAGAAAATCAAAAAGAAATGAGGAAGAGGTATGCAGACTATTTTAGTTTTACTTGTGGCATTTGTCGCAGGCATTGAAGGCATCTTGGATGAGTTTGAATTTCATCAACCCATTGTTGCCTGTACTTTAATTGGTTTAGTGACAAACCATTTAGTAGAAGGATTATTATTAGGTGGATCTTTACAATTGATTGCCTTAGGGTGGGCCAATATTGGTGCGGCAGTTGCACCCGATGTATGTTTAGCGAGTGTGATTTCATCTATATTGATGATTCATGGCCTTGAAAGTGCAATTGAAGCTAGATATGTGATTGCGTTTAGTATTGCCCTAGCGATTCCATTATCTTTAGTGGGGTTATCTTTGACAAAGGTATGTCGTAATTTAGCGATCCAACTTGTACATAAAATGGATGAAACAAAGAAAGTTTCTTATTATCAATGGATTGGTATTTGTATGCAAGGAATTCGTGTTTTGATTCCTACAATCGTATTATTGTTGATCCCTTCATCTGTGATTTGTTCAATCTTGGAAATGATTCCTGTTTCAATTTATAAAGGATTATTGATTGGTTCGGGTGTCGTTTGTGTGGTTGGCTTTGCGATTGTAGCGAATGTATTAGGCTCTAAATTTACCTATCCATTCTTTATGATTGGATTTGGTTTGGCATGTATGACAAGCTTGTCTTTATTATCGTTATGCTTTATTGGTGGTGGCTTAGTTTGGCTATATATGTTGTTGAATGCCAAGGAACAACCAAGTAAAACAAGTGATGATCCATTAGGGGACATCTTAAATGATTATGACCAGGTGGTTTATATGAAGAAGAGTACAAGATTAAAGGTTTGTTTAAACCATCAATATTTACAAGGTTCATGGAACTTTGAGCGTATGCAAAATGGTGGCTGGTGCTATGGCTTGCTTCCGGCATTAAAAGAATTATATCCAAACAAAGAAGATTATGATTTGGCTGTAGAGCGCCATTTAAAGTTCTATAATACACATCCATATGTTTCTGCTCCCATTGTTGGTATTGTCTTGGCTATGGAAGAAGAAAAGGCAAAAGGTGCTGATATTTCAGATACTTCCATACAAGATGTAAAAATTGGTTTAATGGGACCGTTGGCAGGTGTAGGAGATCCAGTATTCTGGTTTACAATGCGTCCAATTCTTGCGGCTGTTGGTGCATCCCTTGCGTTATCACAAAATATTCTAGGACCTATTTTCTTCTTTGTGGCATGGAACGTACTTCGTTTTGGTTTTCTTTGGATTACACAAGAGCTTGGTTATAAGAAAGGTACTAGGTTGATTACGGACTTGTCTGATACATTCTTAAAGAACGTAACGTTAGCTGTAAGTATGCTCGGAATGTTTGTGATTGGAATTTTGGTACAAAGATTTGTACAAATCAATGTAGTAAGTATTCAATCGGATTTAGATATGGTATTGCCAGGAATTCTTTCTTTATGTCTATTCTTTGGCTGTACAAAGATACTAAAAAAAGGTTTTTCACCCGTATTATTAATTGTCATTTTATTTATTCTTTGTATCATTTTGGAAATGGCAGGAATCTTAGTGATTTAAGTCTAAAAATATGATTTATTTACGAAGAAAAAGATAAATCGGAATTTATAAAGGAGAATATTGATGAAATTATTTTTATGTTCGCACTTTTCAAGTGTAGGAAGTTTGATAAAAGAAGAAATTGAT
>ERZ1673744.660-NODE-660-length-41832-cov-6.821624_pt1 | contig 41832 bp, 57 predicted proteins | sample MGYA00580207_ERZ1673744 | MGnify/ENA primary metagenome ERZ1673744 (study PRJEB41218, sample SAMN15661751) | gut metagenome | host: Homo sapiens | place: Canada: London | collected 2015-08-20/2019-03-30 | study: EMG produced TPA metagenomics assembly of... | reverse complement strand
TCACGAGCCAAAGCCTGTGGAGACATGTAAGACCCGAACGATCGTCCAGGCGGTGTTGAAGAAGCAGGAAGCCTCGCCCGATTTGTTGGCAAATCGGACGGGGAGCAGTCACGATTATTCGAGGAGACAACTCATGCAGACCGCACCCAATATCGTCCACGGCGACTGGAAGACCTATCAGCACGAGGCCGAGCGCGTGCGCGCCATGGTCTTCATCGCGGAGCAGAAGGTGCCCCGCGAGCTGGAGTTCGACGAGGACGACAAGACGGCCGAGCACTTCATTTCGTTCGACGCAAGGCACATGGTCACGGGCTGCGCAAGGCTGCTCGACAACGGTCGCATCGGCCGCGTCGCGGTACTCCGTCCCTTCCGCGGCCGCGGCATCGGCGAGGCCGTGATGAAGACTGTCCTCGAGCGCGCGAAGGCGCGCGGCATGAAGGACGTGCACCTCGCCGCACAGGTGCAGGCCATGCCGTTCTATGAGCGCCTCGGCTTCGAGCCCTTCGGCGACGAGTTCGACGAGGCAGGAATCCCGCACCGCATGATGCGCCTCGTTTTCTGAGGGGTGAGGAAAGCTTCTTGCGTGTCATGCAACTTTTGCTTTTAGGATCAAGCCGCGGCGTCCTTCCTGTTCGGAGGGGCGCCGTTTCGCATGCGTGAAAAATGAAGCGGCCCGCCTTCGCAGTGGAAGACGGGCCGTGGACTCAGCAGGTCTCAGGCGCGGGTCACTTCAGGCCGAAGATGAGCTCGGCGATCTGAACGGCGTTCGTCGCGGCGCCCTTGCGGACCTGGTCGGCGCAGCAGAAGAGCGTGAGCGAGCGGTTGAAGGACGCGGCGTCGGCGGAAAGGTCGCGGCGCACGCGGCCGACGTAGACGAGGTCTTGGTCGCTCGTAAGGAGCGGCATCGGGTACTGGCCGTTGTTCGGATCGTCGCAGAGGACGACGCCGGGAGCTTCGGCGAGGAGCTCGCGGGCCTTGTCGGGCGTGATGTCGTTCTCGAACTCAAGGGTGATGGCCTCGGAGTGGGAGCGGATGATGGGCACGCGCACGCAGGTGCAGGCGAAGCGGATGGTCTCGTCGTGGAGCATCTTGCGGCCTTCGTTCTGCATCTTCATCTCTTCCGAGGAGTAGCCCATTTCGTTGAAGCCGCCGATCTGCGGGATCAGGTTGTAGGCGATCGGATAGGGGAAGCAGGAGCCTTCGGCGCGCTGGCCGTCGGCGGCCTTGACTTCGGCCTCAAGGGCGTCGATGCCGGCCTTGCCTGCGCCGGAGACGGCCTGATAGGTCGAGACGACCATGCGGCGGATGCGGGCGTGGCGGTGAAGCGAGTTGACGGCGGTGAGGCCGATGATGGTCGCGCAGTTCGGGTTTGCGATGAGGCCCTTGGAGAGCTTCACGTCCTCGGGGTTCACTTCGGGGATGACGAGCGGAACATCGGGATCAAGGCGGAAGGCGCTGGAGTTGTCCACGACGTGGATGCCCATCTTCGCGGCTTCGGGCAGGAACTGCTTGGCGACGGGATTGTCGGCGGCGCCGAGCAGGAGGTCAAGGCCCTTGAAGGCCTCGAGGCTGGCTTCCTGAACTACGATGTCCTGGCCCTCGTAGTTGATCACCTTGCCTGCGGAGCGGGCGGAGCCGAAGAGGCGGAGTTCGGAGATGGGGAACTTGCGTTCGGCGAGGACGATTCGCATCTGTTCGCCGACGGCGCCCGTGGCGCCGAGAATGCCGACTTTGTAGCTGGCCATGATGATTGTCTCCTGTCAAGCGTTCTGAGCCTGCTGGGCCCTGACTTCTTTGGCTTCAGCGGCAAAGGTTTCGTAAAGGGCGGCGACGGCGCGGTTGAAGTCCTTGTTTTCGACGCCGACGATGATGTTGAGCTCGGCGCTTCCCTGGGCGATCATGCGGACGTTGATGCCGGCCTTGCCGAGGGCGGCGAAGAGACGGCCCGAGGTGCCGGGGCGGGAGTTCATGTTGCGGCCCACCGTCGCGATCAGCGCGAAGGGTTCGGTGAGGCGGATGGAGTCGGGCTTCATTGCCTCCTGGATGCGGGCGATGATCTCGTAGACGTTCTGCTTCACGTCGGCCTTGGCGACCACGACGGAGAAGCTGTCGATGCCGGAAGGCAGATGCTCGACCGAGACGTTGTAGGACTCGAGGATGGAGAGCACCTCGCGCACGAAGCCAACGCGGTTGGACATGTTCTTCTTCGAGATTTCGATGGAGACGAAGTCCTTCTTGCCTGCAATGCCGGTGACGAGCGGAGCCGTCGGGTCGGCGGGGATCTTGTCGCGCACGATCGTGCCCAGATCCTGCGGGCGGTTGGTGTTGAGGACCTGAATCGGAATGTTCCTCTCGCGCAGTGGGAAGACGGCGTCTTCGTGAAGCACGCTCGCGCCCATGTAGGAGAGCTCGCGCAGCTCGGAGAAGGTGATCTGTTCGATGTTGCGGGGATTTTCGACGATGCGCGGGTCGGCCATCAGGAAGCCGGAGACGTCGGTCCAGTTCTCATAGAGGTCGGCCTGGATGCAGCGGGCGAGGATGGAGCCCGAGATGTCGGAGCCGCCGCGGCTCATGACGCGGACGTGGCCGTCGGGAAGCCGGCCGTAGAAGCCGGGCATCACGAAGCGGTCGTGCTTCTTGAGGATTTCCTTGAGGCGTTCGGTGGTTTCGTTGAAGTTGAAGGTGCCGTCGAAGTTGATGCAGACAACGTCGGTGGCGTCGACAAAGGGGAACCCGAGGTAGTCTGCCATCAGGCGGGAGGTGAAGTACTCGCCGCGGCTGACGATTTCGTCGACGGACATTTCGGGAAGGCTGTCGCGCATCTTCGCGAGATCGGTCTCGATGTCGACCTTCAGGCCGAGCTCGTCGCGAATGCTGCGGAAGCGGTCGGCGATCATGTTGAAGAGCGGCAGATAGTCGACGTGATAGGTCACGTGGGCCTGGCAGAGATAGAGCAGGTCGGTGATCTTGTTGTCACCCTTGAAGCGCTTGCCGGAGGCCGAGGAGACGACGAATCGTCGGGACGGATCGGCCTCGATGATGGCCTTGACTTTCTTGAATTGTTCGGCGTCGGCGACGCTCGAGCCGCCGAATTTGGTGATTTTGATCATGTTGGATTACTCCGTGGCCTGAGGTTCAAAGGCAAGGAAGGACTGCTTTTGACGCGCGATCTCGATGAGCTCGGCGAGGGGGCGTCCCGGAAGGACTTCGTCCGGGAAGTGGCCTGTTCCGCAGAGCAGGGCGGGGTCGTACGTCAGGGGGCGGTCGAGAACCGGCCTGCCGGTCTCTCCGCGTCCGAGGGAAATCAGGTCCTGAATCATGGCGTCGGCCGTGGGCCTGCCGCCCGCGCCCTGCCCGACGATCGAGAGGGCGCCCACCACGTCGCCGGTGATGCGGCCGTAATTCAGGTTGTCGTGAACGTGTGCGGCGATTTCGTCCTGGGAAAGAAGCACCGGCACGATGCCGACGGCGTAGCGATCGCCGCGCCTTTCGCTGAGCATCATGAGGCGGAGGCTGCGGCCACGCTCGCGGGCCGCGGCGATGATGCCGCTCGTCACGCCCACGATGCCCGCCGTCGGAATATCGCTCACGACGGGGGTGCGGTAGGCAAGCGAGGCGGAGATGATCGCCTTGTTGCGGACGTCGGCGCCCGTGATGTCGGCCGTCGGGTCGGCTTCGGCGTAGCCGAGGGCCTGGGCGCGTGCGAGCGCCTCCTCGAAGGAGAGGCCGCTCCTCTCCATGTGGTCGAGCATGTAGTTGCTGGTGCCGTTGAGGATGCCCGAGACGTCGGAGACCTCGTTGAAGCGGGCGGTCTTCTTGATCATCTCGACCCAGTGCATGCCGCCTCCACAGCTCGCTTCGAAGAGAAGCGAGACGTTGTTGGCGCGGGCAAGCTCGGCGAGTCCCTTGAGATCGGCGGCCACGGCGGCCTTGTTGGATGTGACGACGTGCTTGCCGGCCGCAAGCGCGGCGCGGATGTAGGAGAGGGCGGGGTCGCGGCCCGGGAGAGCCTCGACGATGCACGTGACCTCGGGGTCGTTCAGCACGGCCTCGAACGAGTCGGTCATCAGGGGGCCGTCCGCGTGGCCGGGTCGCCGCAGAATGTGCCTGATCCTGATCCCGCAGTCACGCTCGTCCAGAAGTTCGGCCACGGTGCGGCCGACGGTTCCGTATCCAAGCAGTCCGATGTTCAATTGGGGCTCCGTTTTCGTGAAGGGCGATTCGCTCACGCTTCAGGATTGAAGCCTGAGCGGAAAACACCACTTATGCATCATATCGGATTATTCTGCCAGCGTCTTCGGGCGCATGTCTTAGGTGAAATGCCCTAGAAGGCTTTAGCCTTGAGGTGAAACGCGTTTTTTTTGCAGGCTTTGTGCCACAATGAACCGATTGTTCCCAAATTTCGGAGAAGTTCCTCCATGATCTACCACAGCACGAGAAGCCTTGAAAACGGCGTGAATGCCCGCGAAGCCCTGCTCAAGGGCTTGTGCGACGACGGTGGCCTCTATGTGAGCGACGAGCTCCTCACCTGCGTCCTGACGCCCGACATGCTCAAGGGCCTCACGTACCGCGAGACGGCGCTGCGCGTCTTCTCGGTCCTGCTCTCCGACTTCACGAAGACCGAGCTCGCCGAGGGCATCGAGCGCGCCTATGCCGACAACTTCGCGAGCGTCGCCGTGACGCCCGTGACCCGCGTGGGCGACGAATTCCTGCTCGAGCTGCATCACGGTCCCACGTCCGCCTTCAAGGACGTCGCCCTGTGCATGCTGCCGCAGCTCATGAGCGCCGCGCTCAAGGACACGGGCCGCCGCGTCATGATCGCGACGGCGACCTCGGGCGACACGGGCAAGGCCGCCCTTTCGGGCTTCATGAACGTGCCCGGCATCGGCATCACGGTCTTCTATCCGCATGGCAAGGTGAGCGACATCCAGTACCTGCAGATGGCGACCCAGGAGGGCCGCAACGTCGCGGTCGCCGCCGTCGAGGGCAACTTCGACGACGTGCAGAGCACCGTCAAGAAGATCTTCGCCTCGGACCTCAGGCAGGAGCTCGCCGACGAAGGCGTGGAACTCTCCTCGGCCAACTCGATCAACATCGGCCGCCTCGTGCCCCAGGTCGTCTACTACTTCGACGCCTACCGCCAGCTCGTCGAGGCCAACGAGGTCGAACAGGGCGCCAAGGTCGACTTCTGCGTCCCGACGGGCAATTTCGGCGACGTGCTCGCGGGCTACTATGCGTACCGCATGGGCCTGCCCGTGCGCCACTTCATCGTGGCGAGCAACGCCAACAACGTGCTCACGGACTTCCTGACGACGGGCGTCTACGACCGCAACCGTCCGTTCGTGAAGACGATCACGCCGAGCATGGACATACTGATCTCGAGCAACCTCGAGCGCATGCTCTACTACGCATCCGAGGGCGACACGGCGCTCATCGCCCGCCTCATGGAGAACCTCAGGAACGAGGGCGTCTTCAGGGTCGAGGGCGAGATGCTCGAGCGCATCCGCTCGCTCTTCAAGTGCGGCTGGGCCGACGACGCCGAAACCTCCGCGATGATCCGCGAGGCCTGGCGCAAGGACGGCCGCCTCGTCGACCCGCACACCGCCGTGGCCCTCAAGGTCGCCCGCGAGCGCGCCGACAGGTCGGTGCCGTGCGTGGTGCTCTCGACGGCGAGCCCCTTCAAGTTCTGCCGCGACGTCTACATCGCGCTCACTGGCAGGCCGCTTGAAGGCGATCCCGACGGCTTCGCATACATGGACGCGCTTTCCGGGCTCACGAGTGAAAACGCCCCCGCGCCTCTTGCAGGGCTGCGCTCGATGCCCGTGCTCCACAAGGACGTCGTGCGTCCCGAGGGCATGGCCGACTTCATCCGCGCGGCCGTCGCGCGCGCATTCTGACAGGGGAGGCCGCACATGAAAGTCACCGTCCGCGTTCCCGCCTCGACCTCGAACCTCGGTCCCGGCTACGATTCGCTCGGCATGGCCCTCTCGCTGCAGGCGAAGTTCACGTTCGAGCCCTCCGACGAGCTCGTGATCGAGGGCTGTCCCGAGGCCTACCGAAATGCCGACAACCTCGTCATGCAGGGCTTCCGCATGGTCTGCGAGAAGGCGGGCCGTCCCGTGCCCGCCGTGCATCTCGTGATCGACTCCGAGGTGCCCGTCGCTCGCGGTCTCGGATCTTCGAGCACCTGTATTGCGGGCGGCATGGCCGCCGCCAACGCGATGCTCGGCAATCCGTTCACGACCGACGACCTCTTCCAACTCTGCACGGCCTTCGAGGGCCATCCTGACAACGCCGCGCCGGCCTTCCTCGGCGGCCTGACGGCGAGCTTCATGCACGAGGGCAGGGCCGTCGCCGTTCCGTTCTCGCCCGATCCCGCCTGGCGCTTCGTGGCCGTGATCCCGAACTACGAGGTCCGCACCGAGGAGGCCCGCAGGATCGTCAGGCGCGACATCGACCTCTCGGCCGCCGTTCACACGATGTCCCACGCCATCGCGATGGTGAGGGGCCTTGAGACGGGCGACGAGGCGCTGGTGGGCGCTGCCTGCGCGGACGTCCTGCACGAGCCCTACCGCCGCACGCTCATCGCCGAGTACGACGCCATGCGCGCCATGGCGCTCGAGGCGGGCGCCGCCACCTTCTTCATCAGCGGCTCGGGCTCGACCATGATCGCTGCCACGAAGTCCGAGGCCGTCGCCGAAGCCTTCGTCGCGAAGGTCCGCGAGACCTGGCCCGACTTCGCCGCCAGAGTGCTCACCGTCTGTCACGAGGGCACGACTGTCACGGTCGAGGACTGAGGCTGCAGCTTCTGAAGGAACAAAAAGGCGCCGTCTCCCGAATGAGGAGTCGGCGCCTTTTGCTTGGGCGTTCTGTTTGCGGACGACGGGATCCGGGATCAATGTTCGAGCACGTGCGGATTCTCGAGAAGACTTTCGGGCGTACCGTAGCGCACGAGGCAGATCTCGGCGCCGCCGATCTGGAGGATGAGGCCGAGCGGAGCGCTCTCTACGTCGAGGACCGCATAGAGGCTGTCGCCGTTTCCGACGGGTCGCAGCCCCTCGGGTACGCGCCTGTTCGTGAGCTCGGTGAAGAGCGCCTCAAGGGCGGCGATGATGGCGGAACGCCTCGGGTCGCCCACGATGAGGGACTTGTCGAACCGGAACTGCTTGGTTTCGAGAAGCTCGAGCGGCGCGTCGGGGCCGCTCTGAAGCATCGAGCCGTCGGCGCTTTCGCGCTCGCGTTCACGCCAGCGCAATTTGGCCTGCGCGTCCTGCAGGGCGCGCAGCGTGACGAGCGATGGCAGAAGCGTCTCGGGCTTGGCCGCAGGGGGATTGAACGAGTAGAAGGGCTCTGCGGGATCGGGACGGGCGAAGAGGTCGCCCTGCACGAAGTGCGCGCCTGCGTCCCCACCGTCCGTCCTCTTCGGACGGGCACGCCCCTTGCGCAGCGGCACGACACCTTCGCGTGCAGTGCGCTCGAGAAGCTGGCGGATCACGCCCTCGGGTGTCAGTCCGGCCCCTGCGAGCACTTCGGCCGCCTTCCCCGCCTCGATCTCGTCGAGCGTGATGGTGAACGTGAGGGTCTTCTGCATGGGCTTGGGAATAAGTGAATCATGCGGGCGGAACGCTGTGTCCGCCTTGTCTGTCTGAGTCTAGCAGAGGAAATTTGGAAAAACGCTCAAAACCATGTTTTCCCTCAGGCGCAGGTGCCGGAATGTTGCGCGGACGCATCCAAAGGAAGCCCTCTCACGGGACGGCACGGCCGCCCTGCAGGGAGCCGGAAGATGGCTCGGTTGAATTTGCCATTTTGCCTTCCGTATAAGCCGACATAACATGTTCTGTCTGTTGCGCAGGAGAAAGGGTGAGGCTCATGAAGGAAAAGGCGGTCGTCACCACAGAGGGATGACGGCCGCCGGTCGAATGCGGATCAGTGCGATCAGGCTGCGGACGGGATCTTGTAGGGCAGCGGCAGGATCGAGATCGGCGCGCCTTCGGGCGTGAGCGTGAGGCGGCCCGTGAGGGCGGAGCGCAGGGACGAGAAGGCGACGAGGGTCGAGATTTCGCCCGCGACGGCCTGCGTCACGAAGCCGGCTTCGGCGCCGTCGCAGTATACGGGAGCGCCGGGGAGCGGGGCCTCGGTGCCGGCCACGAGGCCGAAGGCGGCGCGGCGGCTCGTCTCGCCGATGTGTTGGACGCGGGAGACGACTTCCTGTCCGGGGTAGCAGCCCTTGTTGAAGACGACGCCGCCCGAAAGTTCGTAGTTGACGGCCTGCGGCACGAAGAGTTCGCGTGAGCCCGGCCAGACGGTGGTCTTGCCTGCGGCGATTTCGGAGGCCCACCAGAGGGCGGAGTCCGTCGAGGCGTCGGCAAAGCGGGCGTCGTCCTTCGGGGCAATGATGAGCGCACGGCGGCCTCCTGCGCAGAAGCCCTCGACTTTGGAGGCAGGTTCGGCGTCGACGATGACGAGGCCGTCGTGGCGAACGACGCGGCTGGGCGCCGGGACGGGCAGGCCCGCAGCTTCGAGGAAGGCCTCGGCGCCGGCGGGAACGCCCGTCATGACGACGTCGCCGCCCGTGCACGTGAAGGTCACGTCGGCGCGGAGCACGTACATGCGCAGGCGCTTGAAGAAGGCGGGCGCAACAGCCTTCGGGACGAGCATCATGACGTCGTCGCCGTCCATCCAGACGCGGAACGTGGCGAGAAGGCGGCCCTTCGGGGTGCAGTAGCCCGCATTGCGGACTTCGTCGGCGAGGCCCGTGACGGCGTTCGTAAACTGGCCGTGCAGGAACGTGACGGCGTCCTTGCCAGAGACGCGCATCAGACCGTATTCGGTGACGCGGCAGCAGGGGGCGGTCGTCGTGAGGGCAAATCGGCCTGCGTCGTCGCCGGCGTCGGCGGTCGTGCAGGCATTGGCGTTGCAGTTCATCGTGCTGTTTCCTTCGTTGGTTGCGGTTCCTTGGGCTTGGCCTTCTTCTGCGTCTTCGGGCGGTTCAGGATGAACTGCCTGACGGCGCGGTTGTGTTCGGCGAGGCTCTGCGAGAAATGGCTCGAGCCGTCGCCCTTCGAGACGAAGTAGAGGAACCTGGTGTCGGCGGGATTGACCGCAGCCTCGATCGACGCCCAGGTGGGCGCGGCGATCGGCGTGGGCGGAAGCGCCGGAATGACGTACGTATTGTAAGGGGTCGGCGTCTGCAGATCCTTGCGGGTGATGTTGCCGCTGAACTTCTCGCCGAGGCCGTAGATGACGGTCGGGTCGGTCTGCAGCGGCATGCCGATGCTCAGGCGGTTGTTGAAGACCGAGCTCACGAGGTGGCGATCAGTGGCAAGGCCCGTCTCCTTCTCGATGATGGAGGCGAGCGTGAGCGCCTCATAGGGCGTCTTCACCCTGGCGGCCTCGGAGCGGGACTCCCAGGCCTTGGCCAGAAGGGCCTTCTGCTTGGCGACGGCCTGCTTCATGACGGCAAGGTCGGCGCTCCCCGACGTGTAGTGGTAGGTGTCGGGCGCAAACCATCCCTCGAGCGAGCCCGCGTCGATGCCGAGCGCACGGCGCAGCTCGGCCTCGGGCATCGAGGCGGCCGTCTGCTTGAGCGCGGTCGCGTTCCTGAAGATGGCGAGTACCTCCCAGACGGGCGCGCCGTCGGGAATCCTGAGCGACTGGTCGACGATCGGTCCCCTGGCGAGCGTTTCGAGAATGCCTGCGGGCGTGAGGTCGGGCTTGAACTCATAAGTGCCCGTGTGGATGCTCGAGAGCTTGTGGTCCTTCACGAGGCGTGCGGCCAGACGCATGTCGAAGTCCTTCACCTGAAGGCCCGCCTCCCGCAGGCGCTCCATTACGCGGCGCGCGGAGTCGCCCGTCTCGACCGTGATGCGCACGGCGGTGTCGGGCGTGGCGGACTCGACCGCACGCTCGAAGACGCGCTGGTCGGCCTCCCAGCGAAGCCCCATGGCCGCGCAGAGCACGACGAGCATGCCGCCCGCGACGAGCGTGAGCGGACGACGGCGGCGACGGGGCTTTTCAGCCGGCTTTTCGCCCGCCTTTTCTTCCGGTTTTTCGTCGGGCGCGCCTTCAGCCTTCGCTTCGGGCTGAGCCTTATCCTGAGCCTCATTCTGATTCCGGGGCAGGGCGGTCGCCGCCATCGTGCCTGCGTTCTGCTCTGCGGGCTCCTGCGCTTCGGGTGCGGCGGCTTCGGTGTTCTTCTTCTCTTCTTGCGTCACGACGGGAAGTCCTGGGTTGAGTGTTCGGGACCTTCGGGCGGCTTGTGCCTCCGAAGGATGAAGTGCGGCACATTTTAGCGCGGGCGGATGCCGGTTCACGGCCTGTGGAGCCCGCCGAGTCGTGAGCGTTTGTTTGAATGTGCGTCTTCGTGGCGGCGCGGGCCGATCCGCTACAATGCCGTAGCGGGGCGTCCGAGCGCGGCCCCGAGAGTTTCAGTTCGGAGTTTCACAGATGGCGACAGGACGCTTTATTTCCTTTGAAGGCATTGACGGGGCGGGCAAGACCACGCAGATCGACGGGCTCGAGCGCCTCATCAGGGCCGCGGGGCATGAGGTCGTGCGCACGCGAGAACCCGGCGGCACGCCGCTCGGGGAGAAGATCCGCGGCCTGCTCCTTACGGACGAGATGACGCCGCGCACGGAGACGCTGCTCTTCTTCGCCGCCCGCTGCGAGCATGCCGAGAAGGTGATCAAGCCTGCGCTTGAGCGCGGCGCCTGGGTTCTCTCCGACCGCTTCACCGACGCCACCTACGCCTATCAGACGGGCGGCAAGGGCATGAAGGGCGAGGACGTCGAGGCGCTCGAGGCCTGGACGCTCGCGGGCTTTGCGCCCGACGTGACGGTGCTCTTTGATCTGGCGCCCGAGGTGGCTGCGCGCCGCCGCACGATCCGTGCGGGCGAAGGCGACAGGTTCGAACGCGAGAGCGCGGACTTCTTCGCCCGCGTGCGCAACGCCTATCTGGACCGCGCCGCCCGTGATCCGAAGCGCTTCGTCAGGGTCAATGCCGAGGAGGCGCCCGAGACGATCGCCGCGCAGCTTGAGAAGGAGTTCGCCAAATGGCTCTGACGCAGTACCCCTGGCTCGAGGAGGCCGCCGCACGCCTTGACGCGATGCGCGAAAGGCTTCCCAACGCGATCCTCATCCACGGCATGCCCGGCGTGGGCACGTTCGAGCTCGCCCGCTGGTTCGCCGAGCGCCTTCTGTGCGAAAGCCCGAAGGCCGACGGCTCGCCATGCGGCAAGTGCCCGGGCTGCCGCATGATGCACGCCAACGGCCATCCCGACTGCCGCATCGTCGTGAGCGAATTCCTCGCAAACGCGCTCGACCTGCCGTACACCCCGCCCGAAACCTCCTCGTCCTCGAAGAAGCTTTCGCGCGAAATCCGCATTCATCAGTTCCGCGCCCTCACGGACTTCCTCACGATGGCGCCGAGCCGCGGAGGACGCCGCTGCGTGCTCGTCTATCCCGCCGACATGGTGCGCGCCGAGGCCGCCGCCTCGCTACTCAAGTCGATGGAGGAGCCGCCCGAGGGGTGCGTCTTCATTCTTGCGGCCGACGACATCGACGCTGTGCTCCCGACGATCCGCTCGAGGTCGCGCCTGCTGCGCGTGGGCGTTCCGTCGAAGGAGGACGCGCTTGCATGGCTCTCGTCCCAGAAGCGCCTCAAGGGCGATCCCGAGGTCGCGCTCGCCATGGCGGGCGGCGCGCCGCTCAACGCCGTGAAGGACATCACGGGCTTGACGCTCGACGCGAAGGCCTCCGCCACGCTCAGGGACCTGCTCGCCCGCGGCCGCAGCCTCACGCCTGACAGCATCGTTCGCGGCTACTCGGCTTCGATGGGTATTCCCGCAGTTGCGCTCCATCTTTCCCGCTGGTGTTACGACCTGCTGCGCGTGAAGTCGGGCGCCGATCCGCACTTCTTCATCCGCGAGAAGGACGTGCTCGAGAAGATCGCCGCCGATGCGACGATGAAGAACCTTCTCTCGCTCAATGCCGCCGTCGCCGAAATGCGCCGCTCGGCCGAGCATCCGCTCGCGCCCCGCCAGGTTTGGGAGGGCGTGCTGCTCGTCTACGTCAGGGCGCTCGGTGGCCAGGTCTGAGCGTATCGTCATGAAGTCGGCTTCGGTCAGGTCGGCGTAGATGAATCGTCTCCTTGCGGCGGCGTGCCTGATGGTTTGCTGTGTCGGTTTCTGTCGCCGCAGATTCTTCGAGCTGGGGGCGCGATCCAGAGTACTCCGTTTATCTTTCGGTTGCCGTCCAGCCCACGTTGCCGTCGAGCTTTGTCATCGAAACCCTTCAGCCGACGCTCACTTATTTGCGGACCACGCTGCCCAATGCACGCATTGGAATCAAATGCATGTCTCCCGCAGAACTTCATGAGGCAGTGCGCCTTCAAAATGTCCATGCCTTCATCGCCGAGGCCGGCATCTTTGCCGACCTTCAATCTCAGGGACTAGCCGAACAACTGGCTGCGTACAGGTCTGCCGATGCAACCGACCCCGCATATGTCAGTGGCATGGCCGTCGTTAGACCGAAAAAAGTCTTCTGTTCACGATCTTGAGGACTTGAAGAATCTTCATATTCTGTCCGATGCTCAGGATAGTTTCGGCACTCGGATGATTTTTGAGGGGCAGCTCGAACGAACAGGACTTGACGCGGTTGCCTTCCTTAGCCGAACGACCTTCAACAGCTACATAGCTCCGACCCCGCTGGAACGTCTGGAGGCGGGCGAGGGAGATGCGGCTGTCGTCGCCAGGTGTGAACTGGAAAAGCTGGCTCAACAGGGATTCCCTGCAGAACACTTTCGAGTAGTCGGCGATCTCCAAAATTTGACGAACGCTGTTCCAGGACCGGGATGCTTTATCCGGGCACCATCTTCGGCATTGCGGCACATGTGAGTGGGGAGACGGCCAAGGCGGTGAGCACCGCTGTGCTGTCGATGCCCGCCTCGTCGTTCGGGAAATGGTCGCTGGTCACGGATTTTGGTCAGGTCAAGGATTTGTACAGGGGACCATATGCTCATCTTCGGGACAATCCGATGATGGCCTTCTGGATGAAGTGGAGGGGTTGGTTCGGCGCTTTGATGCTGACGGTTCTGGGTTGGGGTGTCTATACGTTTCATGTGAAGCATCTGGTTGAAAAGGGACATCTGCCTATCTGCGTTGAATCCTGCCCGCAAAGGGCGATCGCGTTCGGTCCCATTGACGAACTTCGCGCCAGATACGGTGCGAACGCGGCGTCCACCGGACTTCCCGATCCCGCTCTGACGAAGCCGAACCTCGTCGTCGGATTACCCAAGGTCTAATTCTTAAGGCCGGAAGAATCGGCCCCGCCTTCCGTGAAGGAAGATGGGGCCGTGTTGTCTTCTGTGGGCGTCTTTCCTTCCCGGAATCAAAGCGCCTTCATCTTCTCCATCGCCTCGCTCATCGCCTCTTCTTCGGGCGAGAGGTATCGGCCCGTCGTGGCCACGGAGGCGTGTCCCATGGCGGCCTGCACGACGTTGACGCTCATTTCGGTCAGGGCGTTGACGGCGAAGGTGTGCCTGAGCCAGTGGGTGGACGAGGCGCGGAGCTTGGCGGCGTCCATCGGACGCTCGGAGGCGACGTCGAGCGCGACTTCCTCGAGGAACTTCGTGAGCACGACGTAGAGTCCGCTTCGGGTCATGGGGCCGTGTGCGTTCCTGCCGCGGCCGAGGTTGACGAGAAGCGGCGTTTCGGGATCGGACCCCGCGACGCCCGCAATGCCGCGGGCCCTGAGCGCGTCGTCGATGATCGTGCGCTGCTCGTCGTTGAGTGGCAGGCGCCTTACCTTGGCGCCCTTGCCGACGATCTCGATGGCGGCGCGGACCTTGAAGCCCACACGCCTCTCGACGATCCAGCCCGTGCGCGCGTCGAGCATTTCTGAGGCGCGCATGCCGAGGCTCTTGCCCATCATCAGAATGAGCTTCATGCGCTCGCGCGGCCATCCTTCGGGGAGATCGTCGATGCGGGAGACGATCTCGGCCCACTGCTCGTCGGTGAGCGAGCGGTCCGCAAAGGCCTGCGGGGCTCCTTCGCCCTTGAGGAGCGGGACCTTGGGACTCACCTGGTCGAAGGGGCTGAAGATGAGATAGCCGGTGTTCTTGAGAAAGTTGTGCAGCTGACGCACGACCACGACGGCGTTTCTTCGACTCGTTGCGGAGAGCGGGCCGTTGAAGGGGCGCCAGGCGGGCGAGGTGCGGGGCATGTTCTTGGGACCGATCCAGCGGCTCTGGGGGATGCGCCACTGCTGCGTCCATGCCTTCTCGTCGGTGCGGCCGAGCCCCTCGAGCCAGCGCAGGAAGAGCGCCGCGTCGCCCGCCCTCACGGAGGAGAGCGCCGTGCGGCGCTCAAGCAGGCACCAGAGAAGGTAGCGCTCGGCCTCCTTCCTGTAGCTCGCCTGCGTGTTGGGATTGGAGGCGCGTGCCTGAAGCCAGACGCGGATGGCCGAGAGGTCGTCCTCGGCGTCAAGCGAACAGGCCATGGCGGGCGCCCTGTTGAGGCCCCGGTCTCCGCGCAGGCCTTCGGGCACGACGAGGCGCTCCATGGGCACGATGCCTTCGTCGGAGGCCTGGGTCGCGACGGAGCGCGATTCGGGCGAGGGCGCGCAGCCCGGCAGGAAAAAGCGTTCGGTCACTTCGCCCACGTCCCTGCCGTTCCTGTGAAGCCAGGTCATGAGGGCCGTGGCCGTCGAGGCGTCGATGCCCGTGACGGGGCGGAACCACGAGGCGCCCGCGTTGGCGGCGCACTCGTAGAGGTCCTCGGCCGTCTCGATGCCGAAGGTCCTGAGCGGCTCGGCGAGGTCTGGCGGGAGCACGTCCGCGAGCTTGGTGTTATATCGTAGCCCGACGTCGGTCAGCGCAGGCTTCAGTGCTTTTTCGGACATGATTCGGTCGGCAGGTGGCACAATTAGGACAGTTTTTCGTACGAACATTTTGCCTCACCCGGCTGCAGTGCGCACGGCCACGCCCGCCTGCCGCCGACACAAACCCACCTATGCTTAGCCACATCATCAGGGCGGCTCTTGCAGGCGCCGCGGCCCTCGGGATCGCGTCGTGCGCCTTCGGGGGCGCCGTCAGCGCATCCTACCTCGGCATGGGCACGAGCACGGGCACGCCCTCGGGGGACGTGCTCGCGATCATCAATCCGCACCAGCGCGACCGCTCGCCCATCATCAGCCGCGACGGCGGCAGAGTGCCCGACGACGGCCTCGAGCGTCCCGAGGCCGTGGGACAGCTGAACTTCCAGCGTCCGATGCGCATCGCGGTCCACAACGAGCCTGGATCAGAGCCTGACGCCGAGATGATCAACGCGACGAAGGAGTTCATCCGCGTCATGTTCGGCTCGCAGAACGTGAACATCTATTATCTGAACGACCGCGACCTGTCGCAGTCGATCCGCACGGGAGGCGTCGACTTCTTCATCGCGGACCAGTCCTTCTACGCCCTCGAGCAGGCCATGGGCGGCGTCGAGCAGATCGCCGTCATGTGGCCCGGCACGGGCGACAGTCCGAGCGAGGCGATGGCCTCGACCTTCTTCCGCAAAAAGCCCGCCGACGGCTCCGCAGTGCACGATCCGCTTACCTACGTCGCCACGCACGAGCTCGCCGCCATGACCCCGAAGTCGATGTCGGCCTGGCTCGTCGGCGCGGGCGAGCTCGTCAAGCGCCGCCGCATCGGTTACGAGGACCTGCTCTCGAGGACGACCTTCACGAACAACTCGCAGCGCGACCTCGTCGAATACGTGCTTGCGGGCAGGGAGCGCGTGGGGCTTCTGCCCGCCTGCGCGCTCGAGCAGCTCGCGCTTGATCCGTCCTTTCCGATGGACGAGATCGAGGTTCTCAATCCCAAGAAGAAGGACGGTCTCTCCTGCGTCCACTCGACCGAGGTCTATCCCGGGCGTGTTTTTGCGGCCGTCAACGACATCGATCCGACGCTCAAGAAGGCGATGACCGCCGTGCTGCTCGGCATGTCGAGCATCAAGTACGGGGCCGAATGGGCGCTGCCCGTGACGAACCGTCCCGTCTTCGATCTCTTCTACACGCTCAAGATCGGTCCCTACAGCGACCTTGCGGGCTGGAGCTTCCAGCGCTTCGTGAGGGAGCACGCCGAGATCATCGCGCTCATCATGCTCGTGATCTTCCTCGTGCTCACGTACACGACGACGCTCTCGATCCTGGTGCGCCGCCGCACGAGGGCGCTTCGCGACGCCCTGGGCCAGCGAGACCGCATCGAGGCCGAGGCCGCGCAGTCGAGGCAGCACATCGCGAACCTCGAGCGCACGGGCATCGTGGGCCAGATGTCGACCATCATCGCGCACGAGCTCAAGCAGCCTCTGGGCGCCATCACCAACTACGGCAACGGCCTTCTGAGACGCCTCGGGCGCGGCGACGTCGAGCGCGAGAAGCTTGAGCTCGCCCTGAGGGAGATCGTCCTGCAGGCCGAACGCGCGAGCAAGATCGTCGAGCGCGTGCGCTCCTACGCCAAGCACGACTATCCGCCGCGCAAGGTCTCCGACCTCTCGATCATCATCGAGAACGCCATCCAGACCTTCAGGCGCTCGCGCACGACCGACGCCGAGCTGACGGTGCGCATGCATCCGCACAGCATGGCCGAGGTCGACGGCTGGGAGATCGAGCTCGTGGTGCTCAACCTCCTCAAGAACGCCGCCGACGCCATTTCGGGCATTCCCGATCCGAAGATCGAGGTCTGCCTCTATCCGAGCGACGAGCACACCTGGATCCTGACGGTGGGCGACAACGGTCCCTACATCTCGGACGAGCAGCTCTCGCGCTTCTTCAAGCCGCTGCAGACAAGCAAGGGCGAGGCCGGCATGGGCCTCGGGCTCTCGATCGTCGCCAACATCGCCGAGCGCCATGCGGGCAACATCACGGTTGCACGCAACGGCTCGCGGGGCGTGAAGTTCACGATGACGATCCCCTCCCAGATGAAGGACGTCTCCGTCATCGCCGACATGGGCCCCGAGACCGTCAGCATCTACGAGTCGGGCGGCAACGGTCGCGTGGCCCGCGAGGTGGTCGAGAGGCGCGGCGAGGAGCAGGCCGACGAGTCGCCGCAGCTCGAGAGAAGCCTCCCCGCCACGGTGCACACGGGCACCCTCAACGATGCGGTCCACCTGATGCAGGACGGTGACATGCACCGCACGGGCCGCCCGCGCCCGCCCGGTATCCCCGGCAGCAAGGGGTGATCGAGGGCTTGAGCCGAGGGGGCGGGACGGGTAGAATTCGCCTTCCCGCATCCCGCACCGAATTTCCTGGAGTCTTATTCAACATGAAGCGTCCCGCCTTTCTCTCCGGCTTTCTGATGATGCTCGTGGGCCTCGGCCTCACGATCGCCGTCATGTTCGTCCTGCCGTTTCACAAGGACGCCGCCGCGCCGTGCTTCTACCTCGTGCGCATGACGGCCGTCCTTGGCTTCGCGAGCGCCCTTGCGGGCGTCATGCTGCAGTTCTCGTCCGCAGGCCTTGCGGCGGGCATCCAGCTCATGAACATGCTGCTCGGCATCGTCATCACGCTCGCCGCCGCCTTCGTCATCGGCCCGTGCGCCGTCGAGAACGCGCCCTGCGCCGAGACCACCGCACCCGTCGTCATGATCTGGGGCGCCGTCATCGCCTTCCTCTCGGCCGCCGACGCCCTTCGCCTTTCGAAGAGGCGTTCGGAATAAGCATCCGGACATTCTCTTTGAAGTCGCGCTGAGGCTTTTCGCCCGCAACGGGTATGCAGGCGTTTCGATGCGCGACGTGGCGCTTGAGGTCGGCTTCACGCAGGCGGCGATCTACTACCATTTTTTCCAACAAGATCGACTTCTACAGGCATGCGGTCGACCATGCGATCAAGCAGGTGACGGACAGCATCGAGGCAGATGGTGCGCATTCAGGACGGCACGCCTCCCGAGAGGCTGCGCCGCATCATCGGCCGCTTTTCCTCCAACAACCACGGCTGCATTCTCTTTCAGCGCATGTTCATCGACAAGGATCGCGAGAATGCGCTCAGCCTCGCGAAGTCCGCCTACAACCGCGAGATCGGCAGGCCGACGAAAACCTGCGCGCCGTGCGCGAGCGCTACCGCCACGGGCTCGTCTCCCACACCGAGGTGCTCGATGCGGAGACGCTCGGCTCTCGAGCGACATGAACGCGATGTACGCGCACTATGACGCCGTGCTCGCGGGACTGAGGCTCAGGCACGCGATGAGCGAACTCTGAAGTTCACGCTCTCCCAAAGGAAAAACCCGCCGTCTTTGTTCAAGCGTCGGGATTTCGTCATTATGTCCTTCGTCAGGGATCCGTCGGACTCAGGCCTGCGTTCTGATGCCGCGTCGCGGCGGCTTTTTCTGGGATTCCTCGGGGCTGGCGGACTCGAGTTCGGCGCCCCTGCTCGACCACTCCATGACGCCCGAGGGGATCACCTGCAGGCGTCGGCCCGAAGCCTCGAGAATGGCTGCGGCCTCGTGCGCGAGGAAGCAATAGGGACCGCGGCAGTAGGCGGCGAGCGCCATGCCTCGGGGCAGCTCGTGCATGCGCTTGCCGAGCATCTCGATGGGCATGTTGATGGCGTGGGGAAGGTGTCCCGCCGCAAATTCCTCCGCGGGGCGAACGTCGAGCAGGATGAGCTTGCCTTCGGAGGCGTAGTGGACGGCGTCCTCGATGCCGAGCGAGGCGTTGGGAATGCCGCTTTCGGCCTCAAGACAGGGCAGTTCGGCGATGCTCTGCTCGGCCGTCTCGCGGATCATGACGGCAAGCGCCGTCACCTTGGGGCTCGCAAGCCCATAGCGCTGGAAGCGGCCGTTGCGGGTGCAGGTCACGAGCCCCGCGCGATAGAGGACGCGAAGGTGCGCGCTGATGCTCTTGTAGTCCTCGTCGAGCATCTCGGAAAGCTTTTCGACGGTCTGCGGACACTGGGAGAGGAGCTCGATGAGCTCGAGCCGGACTTCATGACTGAAGGCCTTGCCGATCAGGCCGACCTTCTTGTAGAGGCGGTGCTTGCATTCGAGGTTGCTCAAGGGGTCTCTCCGTTTGTGCTTGTGTCGTTCCGCTCGTCCCGCGGGGTTGTCGGACGAGCGGGCTTGTTTGAGAACATGCGACATTTTACGGCAAAATGCGCGGACGTTCGGATTTTTTCACGAACGACGCGCCTGAAGACGAAAAAGCCCGGAGGCCTTTCGGCGTCCGGGCATGAGGTGTCGATCCCTTCCTGAACGGTCGGGCGCAGACGTCACATCATCTGAATCTGCGGGCGGCCGCCTTGCATGAAGGTGATGTAGCCGCTCCTGCAGCTCGTTTCGGTGAGGTCGAACTCCCAGTCGGGGAGCACCCAGCGCTCGATGACGGCGTTGACGTGGGCGCCGGGGTGGTGGGTGTGGCCGTGGATGACGAGCTCGACGCCTGCGGCGCGGGCCGATTCGGCGACGGCGCTTTCAATGACGTCGAAGTCGCGCGGGTTCTTCGGAGCCTCGTTTTCGGTGGCGCACTTCCTCAGGGCCTCGTCAATGACGGCGGCGCGCTCGTGGGCGGGCTGGGCGAGGAGGCTTTCCTGCCAGATCGGGTCGCGCAGTACGGCGCGACGGGCCTGGCGGACCTGGTCGCGGACGCACCACTGATCGCCGTATGCGAAGAGGATCGGATTGCCGTTGACGGAAATGACGATCTGGTCGGCGATGAGCTCGGCACCGCAGGACTCGGCGAAGTCGGCGCCCAGAAGGGCGTCGTGGGAGCCCTGCATGATGAGCACGCGGCGGCCGGTCGATGAGTAGAGCTTGAGTTCCGCGATGATCGGGTCGGCTTCGGGCGTGGCGTCGTCGCCGAGCCAGTAGTCGAAGAGGTCGCCCAGAATGACGAGTTCGGCAAAGCGCGGCGCGACGTTCTTCATGAAGCGCAGGAACGCCATGATGGTCTTGGGCTTGTTGGCCGCAAGATGCACGTCGGAGATGATGACGGGATTGGTGAGCTCGGGCACGCTCTTGAGGCCGCAGAGGGCCGGAACCTTTTTGTCTGCCATGGCGGATTTGTCCAGTCTAAATGAACGGAAGGGCGCCGGACGTGTCATCTCGGCGCCCCAGAGGCTCGTGTTGAGCGGGCTCTATCAGAGGATTTCGGCCTTTTCGATCACGATGTCGTCAACCGGCACGTCACCGTAGAAGCCGTGCGTGGAGGTGGGAACGCGGGCGATTTCATCGACGACGTTCTGGCCGGCCGTGACCTTGCCGAAGACGGCGTAGCCCCAACCCTGCGGGTTCGGAGCCGTGTGGTTCAGGAAGTCGTTGTCGACGACGTTGATGAAGAACTGGGACGACGCGGAGTGCGGGGCGGACGTACGGGCCATGGCGATGGTGTACTTGTTGTTCTTGAGACCGTTGGCGGCTTCGTTTTCGATCGGGGCGCGGGTGGCCTTCTCCTTCATGCCTCGTTCGAAGCCGCCGCCCTGGATCATGAAGCCCTTGATGACGCGATGGAAGATCGTGCCGTCGTAGAAGCCGTCGCGGACGTACTGTTCGAAGTTGGCGGAACTCTTGGGAGCGTGTTCGTGATCGAGCTCGATGTCGATCACGCCCTTGTTGGTCGTAAAGCGAATCATTGTCTTGTCAGTCTAAAAACGTAATTCATTCAAACATTCGCCGCCCCGCGGGGCGGCGGGCAATGGCGTATTGTCGCACAAAGCAGGGCTGTGCGAGAGGCTCGTTCTCCGTGTCTCAGAGCATGCGCGCGGAGACGATCGTCACGGGCTTGACGGGCACGTCGCGCATGCCGGCCTTGACGCCCGTGCGGACCTCGGCGATTTTGTCGACCACGTCCTGGCCCTTGACGACGCGGCCGAAGACGCAGTAGCCCTGGCCGTCGGCGGCCTGGGAGGCGTTGAGGAAGCCGTTGTCCGCAACGTTGATGAAGAACTGCGAGGTCGCAGAGTGCGGGTAGGAGGTGCGGGCCATGGCGATCGTGTACCTGTCGTTGGGCAGGCCGCCGCGTGCCTCGAGCGGAATCGGATCATGCACGGGCTTCTGCTGCATCTCGGCGGTGAAGCCGCCGCCCTGGATCATGAAGCCCTGGATCACGCGGTGAAAGACCGTGCCCGCGTAGTGGCCCTCGCGGACGTAGCGCAGGAAGTTCTCGACCGTGCGGGGCGCGCGCGACGGGGCGAGCTGTACGACGATCGTGCCCATGTCGGTGACGATCTCGACGCGCGGGTCGCGGGCGGGCGAGGCGGCGAGGACGACGCCGGGAAGGCCCAGAAGGGCGGGCGCGAGCGGAAGAAGGATACGGGAGCGGATTTTCATAATATTTTTTGTCTGTCTTGGTTTTGGGTTGCACGCAGCCCGGCTCAGCGGGCGGTCTCGAGGCTCTTGAGCGTGTTGAGGCGGCGCTCGAGGACGTGGTTGTTCGGAAGCTTCACGACGGCCTGTTCATAGGCCTCGCGGGCGAGCGCGAGATACACGTCGCCGAGGTTCTTGCGCGCAAGCGCGAAGTCGGGGTTGATGCGCAGGGCCTGCTTGAGGTGCGCGACGGCTTCCTCGAGGTTGCCGAGACCCGCCTCGATCACGGCGAGGTTGTTGTAGGGCTCGGGGATTTCGGGATAGTCGATGATGAGCTGCTTGAGCTCGCGCACGGCCTCTTCGGACCTGGTGAGATTTTCGAGCGCCACGGCCCTCATGAAGCGCAGCTGCGGGCTGCGTTCGTTCTTGCGGATGCCGAGGTCGGCGAGCTCGAGCGCTTGGGCGGCCTTGCCGCTGTTGAGAAGCTTTTCGATCTGGGCCGGGAATTCGCTCGGGTGCATCTGCTTGGCGAGCTGCTCCATCTGGGTGGCGGCCTGGGCGGAGCCGAGTGCGAGCGCGAGGAGCGCGGCGGTAATGAGGCGTCGCATGTGTATCTTCTCTTCTGTCTTGGATGATGGGCGTCGGCGGAAAGGATGACCGGGCATCCCCGCTTGAGGCTAGGGCGCACGCAAAAAAGCGGCTTGCGCTCGATTCGCGACGGCAGCGAGGGGGCGGGACGGCTATACTTTCTGCAGCGATGTTTCAGTCTGCGCCACATTTTAGCCCACTGCGGCCTCACGGCGGATGATTCCCGTCTCACGGCTCCGCAGGACGCACGCATGCAAGCGCGGGGCGCATCCCGCCCCTGCGCACGCGCCTTCATGCGCGCAGACGCCTATATATAAGAGTAGAAGGACTCCTCACCCATGGCACTTTCGATCTATTCGACGCTCAGCCGCACGCAGGCCCCCTTTGCCCCGATCGAACCCAACCACGTCCGCATGTACGTCTGCGGCGTGACGGTCTACGACTACTGCCACATCGGCCACGGCCGCACCTTCGTGGCCTTCGACGTCGTGCGCCGCTGGCTCGAGGCCTCCGGCATGAAGGTGACCTTCGTGCGCAACATCACGGACGTCGACGACAAGATCATCCGCCGCGCTGCCGAGCGCGGCATCACGACGACCGAGCTCACCGAGGAGTTCGGCCGCGCGATGCAGGAGGACATGCTCGCGCTCGGCTGCCTCGCGCCCACGCACGAGCCCCGCGCCACCGACTACATCCCCGAAATGCTCGGCCTCATCGAGAAGCTTGAGCAGAAGGGCTACGCCTACCAGGGTTCCGACGGTGACGTCGACTTCGCCGTGCGCAAGTTCGAGAACTACGGCCGCCTCTCCGGCAAGTCGATCGACGACCTGCAGTCGGGCGCCCGCGTCGACGTGGCTGCCGGCAAGCGCGATCCGCTCGACTTCGTGCTCTGGAAGAGCGCCAAGCCGGGCGAGCCCCAGTGGGAATCCAAGTGGGGCTGCGGCCGTCCGGGCTGGCACATCGAGTGCTCGGCCATGAGCGCCAAGATCCTCGGCGACACGTTCGACATCCACGGCGGCGGTCCCGACCTCATCTTCCCGCACCATGAGAACGAGATCGCCCAGAGCGAGGCCGCCTCCGGCGTGCCGTTCGCCAAGGTCTGGATGCACTCGGGTCCGCTGCGCGTGCGCGACGCCTCCGGCCACGAGGAGAAGATGTCCAAGTCGCTCGGCAACTTCTGGACGATCCGCGACGCTCTCAAGGACACCGAAGCCGCCTACGGCGAGGGCAACGGCGCCGAAGTGCTCCGCTTCTTCCTGCTGCGCAGCCAGTACCGCAGCCCGATCAGCTTCTCGAGCGCGCTCATTGAGGAGGCCCAGAAGGCCCTCGTGCGCCTCTACGGGGCCCTCAAGGGCCGCGAGGCTGCCGAAGGCGAGGTCGACTGGAGCGAGAAGTACGCCGCCCAGTTCAAGGCCGCGATGGACGACGACTTCAACACGCCGCTCGCCATCGCCGCGATGTTCGAGCTCGCCACCGAGATCAACCGCACGGGCGATCCGGTCCTCGTGCGCCAGCTCAAGGGCCTGGGCGCCGTGCTCAACATCCTGCAGCTTGACCCCGAGAACTTCCTCAAGGGCGGCGCCTCCGATGCCGACGAGGCCCGCATCAACGCCCTGATCGAGGAACGCCGCGAGGCCAAGAAGGCGAAGAACTTCGCCCGCGCCGACGAAATCCGCAAGTCCCTCCTTGACGAGGGCATCGTGCTCATGGACGGCCCGCAGGGCACGACCTGGCGCCGCATCTGAGTTCCACGGACCCATTTCAGGACATATCGACCATCATGGCAAAACGCGTTTTTCTTGAATTTGAACACGACATCGAGGCCTTCGAGAAGAAGGTCGACGAGCTCAGGGAGCTTGCCGAGAACACCTCCGAGAGCGCCGTCGCCGTCTCGATCGACGCCGAAGTCGCGCAGCTGGAGAACAAGTCCCGCGAGCTTCTGAAGAAGGTCTACGCGGACCTCACGCCCTGGCAGATGTCGCTCGTCGCGCGCCATCCGAACCGCCCGTACACGCTCGACTACATCGACATGATGTTCACGGACTTCCAGGAGCTCCACGGCGACCGCGCCTTTGCGGACGACGAGGCGATCGTGGGCGGTCTCGCCCGCCTCGCCGACATGAATGTCATCGTGATCGGCAACCAGAAGGGCCGCACGCTGCGCGAGCGCACCCGCCGCAACTTCGGCATGGCCCGTCCCGAGGGCTACAGGAAGGCCCTGCGCCTCATGAAGCTCGCCGAGAAGTTCGGCCTGCCCGTCATCACCTTCGTCGATACCCCGGGCGCCTATCCCGGCATCGACGCCGAGGAGCGCGGCCAGTCCGAGGCCATCGGCCACAACATCTACGCGATGTCCACCCTCAACGTGCCGATCGTCTCCTGCGTGATTGGCGAGGGCGGCTCCGGCGGCGCGCTCGCGATCGCCGTCGCTGACACCGTGATGATGCTTCAGTACTCGACCTACTCGGTCATCAGTCCCGAGGGCTGCGCGTCCATTCTCTTCAAGGACGCCGGCCAGGCCCCGCGCGCCGCCGAGGCGCTCGCCCTGACGGCCCCGCGCCTCTCGCAGCTCGGCCTCGTCGACCGCGTGCTCTCCGAGCCGCTCGGCGGCGCCCACCGCGATCCCAAGCTCATGGCGACCACCCTCAAGAAGGCTCTCGTCGACGAGCTTCGCGTCCTCATGAAGCACGACATGCCGACGCTGCTCGCACGCCGCGCCGAGAGGCTCGAGGGCTACGGCCGCTTCGAGCGCCTCGCTGAGGAGGTTCCCGAGCCCGAGGCTCCCGCCGCCGCGCCTGAAGCTCAACCCGACGCCAAGGCCGATCCCTGCGATTGCTCGTGCGCCAAGAAGGCCGCTGAAGCGGAAAAGGCCGAATAAGCGGACCTCACCGTCCCGCCCGTCTCAAAAAGGCACGTTTCTCCATGGAGGACGTGCCTTTTTTGGATTTCTTCCCGTTCGTGTCGCCCGCCGCAGTACAATGACGGCTTTGTTTTTCACGGCTCTTTGAGTCCCTCCAGTCCGCCCATGTCCGACGCTCCCAGAAAAGCCCCAGCCCGCAAGTCCGCGCCGCGCCGCTCGAAGGCGCTCGCCGAGCGTCTGACGCAGCTCGTCTACGACGCGCTCTCCGATGCGGCCGAAACGCTTCTCGGCGTCAAGGGGGACGAATTCTCGCTCAGGCCGCTCAATCCCGTGCGCGTCGTCGTGGCGCTTTCGGGCGGGCGCGACTCCATGGCGCTCCTTGACGTCGTCGAGAAGCTCTTTCATCGTCCGCGCCAGTTTCTCATCGCCCGCGTGCATGCGGTCTACGTCAATCACGGCCTCTCGCCCAATGCGGACGACTGGGAGACGCACTGTCGCGCCGAGTGCGAGGCAAGGCGCATTCCGTTCACGCCCGTGCGCGTGACGGTCAGGCAGACGGGCGAAGGCGTCGAGGCCGCGGCCCGCGAGGTCCGCTACAGGGCGCTTGCACGCTTTGCACGCGAGGAGGCCTATGACGTCGTGCTGACGGCGCATCACGAGGACGACCGTATCGAGACCTTCCTCATGCAGTGGATGCGCGGCGCGGGGCCCGAAGGACTCGCCGCCTTTCCGCAGACGCGCGAGCTCGTGATCCCTGGACTTTCGGCCTCGAGAAACGCGCCGCCGCTTCTGCTCGTGCGCCCCTGGAGCGGCGTGCTTCGCGCCGACATCGACAGGTACGCCCGAAGCGTGAAGCTCAGCTACGTCGAGGACGAGTCGAACCGGAGTCCGAAGTACCTGCGCAACCGCATCCGCCGCGAGGTCGTGCCGCTTCTCGACAAGATCCGTCCGGGCTTCAGGCAGGCCGCGGCGCGCGCCGTTTCGCTCACGGCCGAGGCGGCCGAGGTGCTCCGCTCCGTTTCGCTCGACGATCTTGCGCGGTGCAGGGACGAGGCGAATCCGCACGCCCTGCGCATTCCCGCGCTTCTCAGGCTGATCCCCGCCCGCCAGGCCTGGTGCCTGCGCACCTGGATGCAGGAGGAAGGCATGCTGCTGCCCAACCGAGCGCGTCTTGAGGAGGGGCTCAGGCAGGTGAGGCAGAGCCACGCCGACTCGCAGCTTGCGCTTCAGGTGCGCTCCAAGGAGATGCGCAGGTGGGGCGACCTTCTCGTCATCCGCGACGTCTCGCCCAGACGGTCGGAGGATACGCGCGATGCGGTGCTCGTCTGGGAAGGCGGCGACACGCTGGCGCTTCCCGGCTGGAACGGCTCTCTGGCCGTCATTCCGTGCCTGCCCGGAGAGTGCGGCGTGAGCGCAAGGCGCCTGCGCGATGGCACCCTCGAGGTTCGCGCCCGCCGTGGCGCCGAAAGAATGAAGCTCTGGCCGAACCGTCCGTCGAAGTACCTCAAGGACCTCTTCGCCGAGGCGGGCGTGCCCGCCTTCGAACGCGCCGACCTTCCGCTCGTCTGGCTCGACGGGGAGCTCGTCTTCACGGGCGCGCTCGGCATGGACATCCGCTTCTGCGACGAACTCGCCCACGACGACACGCTCGTGCGCTTCGAATTCAGGTCCGAAGCGAGTCTGCTCGGAGCGCCCGCGGACAGGCCCAATCTCGCCGACAGGCCCGCTTCGGAGCGTCGAGGCGGGCGCTGAGAACGTTTTTTCCGCTTTTGCCGGAACAAGCGATGCCTGTGGACTTTTTTTCATTACTTCTGTAGAATGCGAAACTTATCTGACGTCGGAAGTGTGGCAGAGTGGTTGAATGCACTGGTCTTGAAAACCAGCGAGGGGCAACCCTTCGTGGGTTCGAATCCCACCGCTTCCGCCAAGTATACTTACTCTCGCAGGCGTTTTCAGGCGATTGATGAAAAACGCCATACATTCCGCCATACATCGAGATAAAAAAAGCCCCAAACCTGCAAAGAGGTCTGGGGCTTTTTTCTATTGTAGCGCCTGAAGGTGCTTAAATTGTCTATTGCACTGCTTTTCGTATTGACCGAAGCCGTCGAGCCACTTGTCCACAATGTCTTTCTTCCAGTGCGGTCCGGTGGGGAACTGTTTTCCCTTTGGGAGGTGGTTCTTCCCGATCCAGCGATCAACTGTGCGGACTGACTTCACGCCGATATAGGCTGCCAGTTCCTTCTTATTCATCCACCCTTCCATCTTCTCCTCCGTTTTTGATTTTTCCTGTCTTCTGAAGTTCGCCTAGAAAGGCGTTGTCCTCGAGTTCCCACTGCCTAACCTGCTCGTAGTGCTTGCCGAGAATGAAGCGCTCGTGCGCCTCGAGGAGGCCTGGGGTCTCGCGGATGTTCCCGTGTGTGTTGTGCTTGAGCACGTTGATAAGCGCTTGACGCTCGTGCTCGTAGGCATACTCCATCAACTCCTGCGCGACGATGAATCCGTGCTTCACGGGCTCGAGGTTCGCGGCCGGGATCGTCTGGCCGTGATTGCGCAGGCGGGCGCAGACGACGGTCATGAAGGCGGCGTGTTGGATGTCTTCGAGCAGATCCTGCTCGGCAACGCCTAGGCACTTGTGACAGAGCGCGCCGAGCATGAGCGTGCTGCTGATCTGGTTGAAGTCCGAGTAATCGGTCGTCGTCGGCCAACGCTCGAGCGCGAAAAAGCTGAGCGTGAATGCCTCGAGCAGAGAGTCCTTCTCTTGAAAGCCGAGCAACCAACCGAGTTGTTCACATCGGCGGCGTTGACGCGTTTTCTGGCGTTCGAGGCTGGCGATGGTTCTACGTGCGTCGTCCGCGTCCTTGAACTTCCCGCGCACGAACTTCTTTCGAACGGCGAGGTCTCTCGCTCGCTGTCCTTTTTTGCGGGGTTTTTTGCTTACTGGCATGTGTGATCAGATAAAAAAAAGCCCCCGACGTGTGCCGAGGGCATGGTTCTGGATTGCCTTCATCGTGCCGCTTCCCAGTCGCGCAGTGCGTGCGTGAGCATGTATGCAGAGAACTTCACGCGCTCGAGTGCGGCAGGGTTTGCACTCTGCCTCGCGGCGGAAAGCACTGTCGTGTACTTCTTTACTGCGTCTGCGATGCTGGCCGTGTCCTTGTTGTCGATGAGTCGCTTTGCGAGGCCGAGGAGGTTGGCGACCGATTGATCGCGATAAGACCATCTGAGCTCGCGACGGATGTCTTGAACGACGATTTCTGTTTCTGTCATCCCTCGTCCTCCTTCTGTTTGACGAAGTACTCAGTCGGGAAGAGCGTTGGCGCGATCTTTCCCTTGACGGGGACGTGGAGGAGGTAGAAGCCTCCCAGCGTACCCTTGGCGTCTACTGGGTACAGGAACAACTCTCCGTCACACTCCGCCTCTGCCTTGCACATCTCTTCTTGCGTCGCACCGATGTGGCAAGCGACGCGCTTGCGGATTTCCTTTTTCATCTTGACAGGCATTTCTCGTCCTCCTCAACCTTTTCGACCATGTCGGGCGTTATCACTAACGCGTGGAGCGGGCCCTCCTTTTTGCAGAACCAAAGAGTGATCTGCATCAGAAACTCGAGGTCGGAACAGATGCGCTTGTAGTTAAGCGCAAGCTGCTTGGAGAAGTCTCCGTCGCTAAGCTCGTCAAGCTTCTGCTGGAGCTCTTTGTCTTTGAGTCGGTACCTCATGTCGTTCTCCTCAACGTCCAGTGGAGCCGTATCCGCCCGCGCCGCGCTCGGTCTCACTCAGCTCGTCAGCCCATTCGAACGTGGTGTCGTCGAGCTTTTCGACCTTCACTTGAGCGATGCGGTCGCCCTTGTGGATCTGATAGTGCGGCTCGCCGAAGACGATGTGCCGGGCGAGGACGAAGACTTCGCCGCGGTAGTCGCTGTCCACAATGAGTGGCGTCAGGACAAGGCCTTTCAGGGCGGACGAGGATCGGCTGTAGACCACCATGCAATAGCCCGCCGGCACCTCGAAGGCTAGGCCGGTGCGCACCTTCGCAGGCATGCCGTTCTCCAGCGCCGTGTCCTCGACAGCGTAGAGATCAAAGCATGCAGCTCCGCTCGTTCCTTGCGTCGGCATCTTCGCGTCCGGGTGCAGCTTCTTAATCTTGACTTCCATCTTTACTTCCTTAAAAAGGGATTGATCCTTCCGGCGCAGGGTCGGCTTCTCGCTCGGCCTTGATCTCGAGCTTGTAAACGTCGAGCACCTTGGCCGAGAAGTGGAAGCCAGGCCAGTTGAGCTCATGTCCTGACTCGTTGAATCGTCGGACGGCCTTACTCAACTGTTGCGCTGTCTGGCTGAAGGTGAGTTGCGTGTCGTCGATGACGAAGTGTCGCTCGCCGCGTTGCATGCGCGGCCATAGGTAGCGCAGGAGCAGCTTTGCGGGTGTTTGTGTCTTGGTCATGGCTACCTCCTGTTTCTGCCTAGCGGATGCTGACGCTCTCGCGCTCAATCAGTTCACAGCCGGGGACTTCGACGCCGTCGAGCAGAGCCTGCTTGATGGCGACCTTGTTCGGGCTTACGGTCGTCTTGACGGTCGTGTAGGCCTCGGGCAGGTTTGCGCCTTCGTCGACGGACACGGCCTGCGTCGTGCGGATCGAGACGGTCACGCGTGCGGTCTTGACCTTGCCGGTCGCGTGTAGCGCATTGAGGAGCATGGCCTTGAGGTAGTCGGAGCGCTTCTGCATCGACTTGACGCGGGCGAGCATGCGGTCGGCCTCTTCCTTGGCGGCCTTGGCCTCGGCATCGAGCTCGCGAAGGTAGAGCGCCGTGGCCTCGATCTTCTCGGCGGCCTGCGCTTCGACGGCGTGGAGCGCGTCGGAAGAGAGGATTTCCCCAGTCTCCTCGTCGACGACGATGTCATCCAGCGCAAAGCGCAGCGCCGGTGCGATTTCGTAGAGTTTCATTTTGCGTACCTATGAAAAAGCCCTGCCGGTTAGGGCAGGGCCGATTGAGAAAATGGTTGGATGATGGCTATTGCTTAGCTAGCCGTCAGTGCGCGATAGCAGGACAACTGCTTCACGCTATAGCCGTTGCGCTCGAGTAGGGCCTCGATGGAGCCAATGTTCATGCTTGTCACGGCTTCGTAGAAGCGAGGCGCAAAAGGCGACTGGAGGAGACGCATCAGCTTGAGGACGGTCTCGAGGTCTTCGCGGAAGAGATATCGCCAGTAGTAGACGAAAGTCCGCAGGTTCTCGGCCTCATGCGCGGAGAGAACGATCGAGTCCGCGGGGATGGGGTGCAGGCCACAGTGTGGGCAGCCGCCGTCGTCGGGGCGCGTGGTGTGTGGCACCTCGGGCACGTCGAGCTCAACCTCTCTGATGAAGTCGAGGCAGTCTTCGAGCTGAGTGCGCGGCAGTTGGTCGTAGCGGGCGATCTGGTAGCGTGCCTTGATGGCGCGGTAGATCGTCCGATAGTTTGCTGCGGTCTTGTGTGCACGGATGGCCACTTCGCGCTGGATGGCGCGCTGCTCTGCGGGCGTGATCGTGGTCGGTGCCTCGAGCTCGTTCTTCATGCGTTCGAACTCATCGTAGAACGCGCACTTGAATTCGAGGGCCTTCGCGCCGGTGAACCCCATGGCGAGGATGCAGAAGCCTTTCTGATCCATCCAGTAGCCAGTGACGGTGCGCTTCGCACCAGAGCCAATCTCGACCTCTTCAGACCATTCGCCAAAATTGGCGGATGCTTCTAGAGAAGGTTTTTGCTCGATGAGGGAGCGGATGTCGCGAACGACGTGATGATGCTGTTTGCCGAAGTATTCCGCGACGATACGGCTGGACGTGACTGGGCGACCTTCGATGACTTTGAAGGCGTTAGAGATAACGATTGACATTGCTGTCTCCTAACAGGTTGTAACCCCTGCATACCATCCGCCAAGATGGTGGGCAGGACTTGCGGGTTGGCGGACCGGCTGTTAGGTACCCGGCGCATCTCTCGATGCCCCGCAAGTCCGTCCCATAAATGGAGACTTGCGAAAGGGGGGCCAGAAGTTGGACTCCCTTGCGGATAGCCAATAAAAATGCCGCTCTATCAAACGACAGGCGGCTATCCGCCCAACAGTTCGGGCCGCCAAGCCCGTGTCGCACCGTTGCGGTGTCGACACGGGAAGCATACCCGAAACACAGGCGCGTTGTCAAAAAGCAGGGCGATGACCTTGACAAGTCTGGGTGCAGCGGTTACGATCTAGATGCGGGTAGCCAAGACTACGCCGTATACTCTGCGTGCTCGAATTGACGTTTAAGCGATCTTTCAAGATAGCCGACCGCAGGGGGAAAAGCCGCAGTTTGCGGCTTTTCTTTTATCTGCCACCTGTTCCTAATCTTCAGAATATGGACATATACGTTTATTCCGACGAGTCTGGCGTCTTTGATCGACAGCATAATGAATATTTTGTATTCGGCGGCCTTGTGGCGTTATCGTATTCTGAAGCGGACGAAGCCACCAGGCGTTACCAACACGCTGAGAAACTAATCAAGGCAAAGGAAGGGCTTGCTAATGACGATGAAGCGAAGGCGTGTTGTCTGTCAAACAGCGGTAAGTCCAAGTTGTTTAGGTCGTTGAATAATTTTCACAAGTTTGGAGTTGTCATTCATCAGAATCGGGTTAATCCCAACATCTTTAACAACAAGAAGACAAAGCAAAGATATCTTGATTATGCGTTCAAGATTGCGATCAAAAGAAAATTCGAGGCCTTGATTCGTGAAGGAACGATCGAACCATGCAAGGTCAGCAAAATTCGCTTTTATGTGGATGAGCATGCGACCGCAACAGATGGCCGTTATGAGCTCAGAGAAGCGCTAGAGCAAGAGTTTAAGATTGGGACGTTCAACTTGAAGTGGAGTGTCTTCCACGAGCCAATTTTCCCCAATCTTCAAAGTGTAGAGTTGCATTTTTGCGATTCAAAGAGCCGAGCTCCAATTCGAGCTGCGGACATTATTGCGAATAGGATTTATTTTTGCGCAACTTCGAGAGATTTGAATTCTTTAAGAGGAAGAAAAGAATTCAAATTGATTGAACTCCCGTGATGACCTAAAAAGCCCCCAGCTCCGTGCCGAGGGCTTGAGTTATTCGAAAAAATCGAATGACTGACCTTTTTGACAGCGTGGTCAAGATGGTCAGAAGGGGACATCAGAGTCGTCGTATGCCGGCTCAGGAGCACGACGTTGTGCGGCGGGCTTTGGCTGCGCCGGCTTCGCATCCTTGTCGTCCTTCTGGCGGAGAAGCTGGAGCTGTTCCGCGATGATTTCGGTCATCCACCGCTCGATCCCTTGCTTGTCCTCATACTTGCGCGTGCGCAGTCGTCCTTCTATGTAGATCGGATCGCCCTTACGGACGTATTGGCTGATGATCTCGGCGAGGCGGCCGAAAGCGGAGACGCGGTGCCACTCCGTTTCAGACTGAGCCTCACCGGCTTTGTCTCGCCACTTGCGAGTCGTTGCGATAGAGAGGGCGGCGACGGTGACGTTGCCTTCGCGAATCTCGGGATCCTGACCGACGTTGCCGAGGATGATTACCTTGTTAACGGATGCCATTGTTTCTCCTTAGTGAGATATTGATGCGGCCTCGGCGTCGGCATTTGCCGCCGTGGTCTTGAGTTCTTCGTGAAGGCCAGAGCGCACCATCGCTTTTCTCTGGTCGGGGGTGATGTCTTCAAAGAAGGCCCTGTACGTCTCCATGCCTGAGTCCGCGGCACACCGTGCTGAAGCGATGATGTCTTCGGTCAGGAAGGGGGGCGGCTCTTCGGGGCTTGCGTCCTTGTCGGTGTCCGGCTGGCCCTCGACGGGGATGCAGAAGAGCTGAAACATCAAGCTCTTGTATGCGTAGCTCATGGCCTTGCCAGATGCCTTGTCGCCGTTGTCCATGCCTTCGCCTAGCGTGACTAACTCGACGTATGAGCCATCCATGGCGCACGTGACGCGGTACGTGATCTGCAGGCGGATGAGGCGCATCTTGCCGCTGACCGCCTCGGGTTCTTTCTCCATTCGTACAGGCGCGATGTAGAGGTGGTTTTTCGCGAGAAGCGGGGAAAGAGCACCGTAGACGGCATCGATGCCGCGATACTTGTAGTTGCCACCGCCGCTCACCTTGGCGTCCTTGCCGATACCCTGTTCGCGCAGAGCGTCAGCTACGGCCACGATTGCCGCGTGTACCTGCGGCACGGAGTTTTGGTCTGTCATGATGTTTTGTCCTCAGAAAGGGATTTCGTCGTCGCCGATGGCGTAGAAGTCTTCAAGCGACTTGTCGTAGATCGGCTCGGGACGCTTTGCACGTTCGCCGAACCACTGGGCTCGTTCGAACTCGTCTCGCGTGGCGTATTCGGGGTACGGGTCGAAGTCGACCTCGTCCTCAGGCTCGGGCATCGGTAGCTCGAGCGGCTCAAGTGAAGTGATCGTCATGCTTACTCCTCTGGGCATTCGAAGCCCGGCTCAGGGGCGAGGATGCAGTCGACGCGATACAAAATCATTTCCGTCGCCTCGAAGAGCGCAACTTCGAGCTCGTCGTTGATGGCGTCGATGATCTTGGTGACCTCTCTTGCCGAGCTTGCGTCCTTAAGGCTCGTGATCGCTGCAATGAGATCGGTAGAGGAATTGGGATTTACGAGATACGCCGCAAGCACTTCTTCTTGCCTGTTCGTGACGTAGTTCTCGCAGAGCTCGTCGATGTCCGCGTTCGGCGTATGCTCTGCCTGCTGCGCGATGCTTCGCGCGATGTCAGTCAACGTCTTCATTCGTTACTCCATGCTCCAGTGATGAGCGCGCCAGCGATGACGGCCAGCGCACCGAAGAAGGTGATGAGCGTCCAGATGCGTCCGGGGCGCTCGCATGAAAAAGGCTCAGGGGCTTTCGCCGGCTGAGCCTTGGTGTGTGCCTCCGCGCGAGGCTGTACCGGCTGCTTGTATCGCCGGCGTTTGTGGTTTGCTTTCATGTCGAAATCCTGGGGGATGTGGTCGATGATGCGGACCGGATCGGAGAAGCTCACTCGCTGTCCTCCTCTTCGTCCTCGTCTTCGTCTTCGTCTTCGTCCTCGTCCTCGTCCTCGTCCTCTTCGTCTTCGGGGTCGGGGTCGGGGCCGAACCACTTCTCGTAGTCGTCGGGGCCGCATCCGTCGGGGTAGTTCCAAGCCATATCGTTCTACTTAATCGAAAATCCAGTGGTAGAGGGTGGCAGCCGCCATCGCCGGCAAGATCACCAGACCGAAGAATCCGAGCAGGCCTTCGAGGCCCTCGATGAAGTACCCGAGTACGCCAGAGCGCTGAGGCTCGGTACCGTCCGTGCCGAAGTAAGTGCGACGTGCGAGACCGTCGAGGTAAGTAATAAAGCGCTTCATGACGCCTCCTAAAAATGAAAAAAGGCATTCAGATGTCGCCGAAGGAGAACGCCACGCCGCAGTGGCCGGCGGCACGTGAATGCCTTCTGATGAAAGTGGGGTGAGGGAGCCGGGGTGAACGCAAAAGCCTCTCGCCTGCAGATGCCCTGGCTTTGGAATCTGGGACTAGTCGCCCAGACCGGCGCATATCTGCGTCACGCCGTTTGCCCTCGTAGCCTTTTACGGAAGTGCCTGGATGAAGCGCTCGATGTTTTTCGCGACCGCTTCGTATTTCTCAGGCGTTCGCAGTTTCGACAGCACGTAGGGGTCTGTGAACATGTAGAAGCTGAGCGCAGCGGCGAACGCTCTGCACTCAACGCTGAGCCTGCAGATGTCCTCTGCGGTCGGCTTCTTAATGCTGAGCCCGAGGAAGTACCCAGCGGCGAAGGTCTCAAAGTCTTTGATTTTTTGCATGATGTTCAGGCAATAAAAAAAGCCCCCGGCTGTGCCGAGGGCTGAAAGGAGAGCAATCATATGGCTCTGGATCAGACGAGATGTCGCGGAGTTCCTGGCTCTTTCGTGTACTTCGCCTTCTTTGCGTCCATGATCTCTTTAGCCTGATGCAACAATCGCTCCATTATCCACATAGACGCAGTGGATTCTTCCGTGTAATTCGCTTCTGCGATCATTTGAACGCGCCCGTCTCTTCTGAGCTTTTCGACTTCATGGAGGGCCTTGCGATCTCCGTGCGGGTATACAGCAAGCGTTGCACCATGATGTTTATTCATGACGGAAAAAGCGGGAACGTCACTGGGGCCGTCGGCCACATAGATCATGTTGCAGAACTGGACGCGTCGATCTTCATAAGCAATCTTTGTATTTACGTCGATAGTCGACCCGTTGACAATTCCTACGCCCTTGTTGATCTCGAATAGCGCGCGTGTCTTTGTCGTGTTATCGAGGCTGTACGCGATTTCTGAAAGGCGTTTTTCCCCTTTGTCAGTAGTGTCAATCAATTCGGCTCCCCAAATATGGGTAACCAACCTCGCAATATCCGATCCTTCGATCATTTTTTTGAAGCCGGTGCTGACGATGTAGTTTTCGAATTTTATGCCGAAATCACGATAGGTTTTATCTTCATTCAGCTGTGTGATTCTCGTAAACAAATCTATCGCACCCTCGAAGAAATCTAGCTTTTTGCCAAATTCTTTGAGCTTGTCGTTATTGAGACCGTCGAACGGCTGCCCTTTGGCGCTCATTCTGATGAACTTGTTCAGGTAGTACGAGTCGCGGTTAATGACGAGACCGCTGGCCTCGTGTTGCTTGATCTCAGCTTCGTTTGTTGCCCAGAACTCTTTAGGATCGACGTTGTAGTGTCTAAAAATTGGATCCTGCATGTATCCATGGATCAACGTTTTATCAAAGTCCCAAACTGTAGCAATTACGTCGCTCATAAGCGTATCCCTACGAAAAAGTGAAGCGTTAATGATGATTGTAGCGCCGAACAGTAGCGTTCTCGTCCTTTGTCTTTTTCAGTACCGAAAACCCACCTAAGCCCTCTCTGCGGAAAGGCGCTTAGATCGGCTTTCGATCAGGTCACGGCTGCGCATCGTCTGCGCTCTGGCCGCTCGGGGCTAACATGCCCTCTGTCCGAAGACTGATCCTGATCGATCTACTTGGGTGTAGCGATGTGTCGCTTGCAGGTGGATCCCATCCCGACGCTTTACCGACATCCGCGCACTTTTCATACGCGACCTTTGCGACTACCGTTCCGTCGCGTGATGCGCTCCCGACAGACCCTTCTGTCCAGGATCGCACCCGTTTGGCGGGCGGTCCCCGACGCAGCTAAGCGCCGAGATTTGCTGTGTCTGCTCAAACGTCCTCGCATGAGGGCGCTTGAGTAGACCGCCTGAACAACAGGCGGAGAATTCGTTCACTCAAGAATCGTGAGAACCAGTACGGCAATGGCCGGGATGGCGAGCATCGCGCCGAAGAACAGGTTGACGCCGAACTCGATCGTGTCTTCATCCGTGAGCGTGCGCGGGTCGGTGCTGGGCGTCGAAGCGAGGAAGAAGTTGGTGAGCTCGGACATGATTGACTCCTAGAGAGACTGGAGGATGTTGTTGACGTTGCGGGCGACTTGCAGGTACTTCTGAGCGATCGCCCTTTGTGCCCTTACCGAGGGCGTTGTGAGCATGTAGGACGTGAGCTCCTGTGCGGCCTTGAAGTCCGCCATTGCGACGACCAGCACGTCATGGACGAGGCATTTGTCGCGGCCGAGACGGTTCAGGCGGATGGCCAGCACTTGATCGAACTCGGCGGCCTTCATGCCTGCTCCTGTCGGATGAGGCGGTAGATCTGAATCGCGATCGAGTACTCCATGGAGTCCGTCTCGACCTTCATGTCGCTCGCGAAGGCATCGTCGTGGGACGACGTGAAAGAACGGGACGTGATGACGAAGAAGTCCGCCAGATCGTCGAGAAGGCAGGCGGCCGCGAAGGGGCTACGCTTGGCGATGTCGCGGACGAGCTCTCGCACGTCCTTGATGTCGAGCTTCTGAAGCTCTTCGGTGATTAGGTAGAGATCCGCCTCATCGGGGCCGTAGGCGCGGGAGATGCGGGCGTCGATGCAGGCGCGGAAGTCGTCGAAGGTCATTGCAGTTCTCTTGCAGAAAATCGGAAAATCGTTTGTGGTATCCGTAGTCCTTATATTACGGTAACCCGTAATTCGCCTGCAAGCAAAAGTTTCGGTTTCCCGCAATGCATTTAACCGAAATCAAAGAAACATAAAAAAGCCCGCGCAAGGCGGGCTATAGGACGGTGGAAGGTGGTATGGGCGTTAGAGCCAGCTACCGCCGGAGCGGTCGCGGACGCGGCCGATGAGGTGGAATGTCTGCATGTCGGCGCCGGAAATCGTCTCGTCGGGCACCTCCGGATTGAGCGACTGGATGAGCAGTCCATTGATGAGGGAGCGCAGGACCTTGACCCTCATCTTGCCGTGAATCATGAATACGTAGACCTTGCCGCTGATGATGTCGGTCGGCGTGCAGTCCACAAGGATCTTGTCGCCGTCCCACAGGTAGGGCTCCATGCTGTCGCCGTGGACCTCGAAGGTCTTGCAGTTCTCGGGGTTGATCTGGTGAAGCTGAAACCACGAGCGGGGCTTGATGAAGCCGCATTCCTTGCCGTCAACTTCTTCAAAGACGGGGTTTTCGTTGCCGGGGCCGGCAGATGCTTGCACATGGTACTGAGGGATCACGATGTAGTTAGGGTCTGGGAGCGCCGCGCCTTCGCCAGTGTCCTCATAGACCTGTACCGAGGTCGAGCGCATGGCGCCGATGCCTTCAGCGAGCCAGGACGCATTGACGCCGAGGTACTCGGCTGCGCGTAGGGCGTGCTTGTAGTTGATTGCCTTCGTCTTTCCCGAGAACCAGTCCGTCATGGATGATGGACTCAGACCGCAGTGCTTTGCGAGGCCGGCCTTGTTCTTGTAAGGGGCGGTCAACTGGGCGGCCTCAAGAGCTTCCGCCAATCGTGTCGAGAGCGTGCTCATAGTCTTTCTCCGTGTCTAGGTTTCGGCATACCTTAAACATAGTTGAGGGTGTGTTGTCTGTCAATTACGGAATGCCGTATACTAGTTCCGTAACCTCCTTTCACCTTTCCGAACTGATATGCAAGAGAACAAGCTCAAAAAGCCGAGAAGGCTCGATCCTGCCTTCAGCGCCCGCGTCATCGACGAGCTGGGCGGCACCAGCGCTGTCGCTCGTATTTGCGGCGTCACGCCGTCAAGCGCCAGTGAGTGGAAAGTGGACGGCATCTCTCGCGGCTACTTCATGTACCTGCGCGAGCGCTTCTCCCACCTTCCCATCATGCGCGAGAAGACCGCGCGCGACTTCTGATCCGACTGTCGGAGGTCCTATGAACTACTACCCGCACAACATCGGCGACTTTGCCATTGAGACGAAGTACATGACCTTTGAGCAGAAGGGTATCTACGTCGACTTGCTCGACCGCTATCTATCCACTGGCAAGCCACTGGCTACCCAGTGGGTCGCGGCAATCGAGCGACTGGCTAGCGACGGTGCCGTGAAGTCGGTTTTGACCCTCTGTTTTGAGGAAAAAGACGGCTTCTACTACCACGCAGGGTGCGAAAAACTGCTCGCTGACTATGCCGCAACGGTCGAAAAGAACCGCCGGAACGCCAGAAGTCGCTCGAAGAGGACTTCCGAAACCGTTGAAGACGAACAGTTTGAAGCCAGTGGCAACCTAGTGGCAGCCCAGTCGCTAGCCACTGGGGTACCTAACCAAGAACCAATAACCAGTAACCAGAAACCAGAAAAAGAGGAAGCGCGGTCAAAGCCCGCGCGTCGTCCCGCGCCGAAGCTTGTCAAGCCGGAAGGCGTCTCGGACGGGGTCTGGGATGAATGGCAAGCCCTCAAGCGAAAGCTTTGCAAGTCCTGCTCACAGCGCATGGTCGACGCGATTGCCCGTGAAGCCAAAAAGGCAGGCATGACGGTTGAGGAGGCAATGGTCTATCAGCTCGAAAAAGGCTGGAAGGGCTTTGAGGCCGAATGGGTCCTCCGTGACCGAGGGCAGTTTTCCGATCAACCCAAATCTCAAACCAAATTCGTCCTCCGCGAAAAGCGGCAGGAAGACCGCAGATACGGACTTTGAACATGCAGCAGATTTCTGAACTTTCGCAAGCCATCCCGGCATCGAAAACCGAAACGTTTACTTGCCCCATTCACGGTGACATGGTCTATGAGACCTATCGCCTGCCAGATGGATCCTGGAAGGCTCCGTACTGCCCGAAGTGCCGAGCCCTCGAGCTCGAGCATACCCAGCTCATCAACCGCCTGAAGTCCGAGAACGACACTCGAGCCAAGGAGCTTCGCCAGACGTTCTCGACGCCTCTCCCGCTCGACTATGAGTTCGCGTCTTTCGACACCTATTTCCCCGAAAGCGACGAGGAACGCAAAAACATCGCCGTCTGCCGACGCTTCGCAGAGCGCTTCATGGAGCGTGAGCTCGAGCGTGAAAAGGCTCATGAAGCTCAACAGCACGACTGGCAGACGCTCAACTCTATTGGGCTTTTCTTTCAGGGTAACTACGGCTCCGGCAAGACGCATCTGGCTTACTCGATCCTCAAGCGCCTGCAGGCCGACGGTATGACCGGCTTCTACATCACGATCCCCGATCTCTTTGACCGCCTCTCCGACCGCGTGAACGTGATCGACCTTCCGAAGATGATGGCCAAGCTCACCATGGTGACCTGTCTCGTCCTCGACGAGATCGGTGTCCAGTCCGGCAGCGAGTATGAGAAAAAGCGCCTCTTCCAGATCATCGATGGTCGCATCAAGAACGGCCGCCCCACGATCCTCATCAGCAACCTTGACCGCGACGAACTCAAGGCGCTCCTTACGCCGCGCGTCATGAGCCGCATCAAGGCCAGTGTCTACCCGCTCACCTTCACAGGCCGATCCCGTCGAATCGAAGTGGCCAATAACAAAGCCGAGGACATCTTCTGATGAATCAACCCAACAAAAAGCCCACGGACTTCACATTCTTCGAACTCTGCGACCGTTACCCCGTCTTTTCTGACATCGACACGAGGAATCGGCAGGCTACAGAGCTCTGGGATGAGGTCACTGGGGATCGAATCCAAGTCGAGACGGTCGGCACCACGACCAGAGTCAAGAGAATCCGCGCAGGAGAGGACCGTGCTTTCGTCCTCGAGGTCTTCAAGGCATCGAGCCGAGACGCGGCACGAAACAAGCACTACGGCGTCGTAGGACGCATCCAGAGACAGGGGATCTAGACGCGGGAAGAAAGCGCACATGAAAACAAAGGAGAGAACAATGGCCCATTCGGGCACTGTCGAGATGTTGAACATGACGGCTTCTCCGTGGGGTGGTTGTCGGACGTGTTGGCGAACACACCTCACTCATCCCACGGGGGGCCTAAAAAGGAGGAGTCATGAAAGAAAGTGACGAATACCGCCTCGGACGATCTGCCGCATTGCGTGGTGAGTCGATGGCGAAATACCAGAGCCTCACGGCTCGAATGAATCCCAAAAAGAGAGCAGCCTTCGTGCAGGGCTACTTCGATGGGCAAAAACAAAAGGAATTCACATCAAAGAAATCAAAGTGAGCTGGCAACTTGAGACGGCCTCCGGGGAACCCGTGACGGTCTATCTCTGCCAAAGAACTGGAGAAGGTTTCTCCAGCCCACTCTTTCGACCAAACGGCGAGATGTTCGTCGGGATCGAGACTGACTCCGGATTCTGGGTGGCTGAGGCGCCCGTGGATGACACCGAAGTCGAGGAACTCAAAGAGATGGCCGTCCGTCAGCTCTGCGAAACATGAACCAAAAGGAATGACAGCAATGAATTTCACAATCGAAGGACTCCCAAAAGGAAAAGGAAGGCCGCGCTTCACTCGCAGCGGCCACACGTACACGCCGGACACGACGCGCAAGTATGAGGCGCTCGTTACGGCCAGGGCAAAGGAAGCCATGATCGGCAAGAGAAAGATCGAAAAGCCGAATGCGGTTCGGGTAGACATCCTCGCCATCTTCCCTGTGCCCTCGTCATGGTCCAAGAAACGCCGCACAGCGGCTCTGCAAGGTGTCGAGCATCACGTTTCAAAGCCGGACCTTGACAACGTACAGAAGGCGATTCTTGACGGCATGAACGGGATCGTTTTTGAGGACGACTCGCAGGTGATCGACAGCCGGACCAGAAAGGCGTACGGACCCGAGCCGGGTGTAAAAGTTTTTATTGACGAGGTGAAGCATGGATGATGCTGACCGAGCTGCCAGAAGCGATGAGTGGATCATGCGCGCGGCAATTGAGGAGAGAAAGCCCGAGGGACCGAGCCCGGTTCTCGTGAGCCTTTGTTTGAACTGCGGAAAGGTCATTGAGAGAGTGGCTGCATCCGCGAATGGAGTGAAAAACGTTCGACGCTGGTGTTGTGCCACTTGTCGTGACGAATGGGAAGAGGAACATGAACGCTGAAGAAAAGATTCTCGAAGACCGTCTGCTTAACTGGGGGCGATGGAACCAAGACCCGAAGCGGCAGGGACGCTCTCCGTTGTGCGCCTTTATGGAAGCCGTGCCGGACGATGATAAGGACAATGACCTGCCTGTCGAACGGCATGACGGACCGCCGCCGGTGGATGTCAGCGATGCCCTGCTTGTGCAAAGGGCGTGGGAACGACTCCCGGTTGCACCAGAGCGCTACAGAAAGGCGAAGATGGTTGTCGGTGTTGCATACGCCTTCAACGTGCCTTTCATGGACCTGAAGCGCATCCTGAGGAAGTATCACCGCATCAATCTTCACGAGCGGGAGTTTGATGGACTGGTAGAGATGGGCAGGAAGATGATTCGAAACAATCTGCTCAAACTCGAAGGAATGCCGCCTAAATGAGTTATACTAAAAGGACAATTTGAAGCTGTGTGATCAGCGGGGCCGTTTTCTGGGATAGGTGCATCTTCAGAAAACGGCATGCCTTTTTGCGTAGGCGGGTTCGAAACCCAGATGTAAGCCTGTAGGAGTGATCCTGCGGGCTTTTTTCGTTTACAACACCGCGCAAGCCTAGCCGGGGACGGATTGTCCCCAGGAAGCTCACTCCGCGCGGTTACCTTTTCGCTACCTTAGGGCAGTTTGCTCCGAGGTCGGGGCGGGGAGAAATCCTCGCCCTCTAATTCCTTGGGTTACCTATGAAGAAAGCTATTGTGGCGGCCATTGCGGTCGCCTTTTTCGTTTCTACAGC
>ERZ1673744.652-NODE-652-length-42263-cov-10.703255_pt1 | contig 42263 bp, 45 predicted proteins | sample MGYA00580207_ERZ1673744 | MGnify/ENA primary metagenome ERZ1673744 (study PRJEB41218, sample SAMN15661751) | gut metagenome | host: Homo sapiens | place: Canada: London | collected 2015-08-20/2019-03-30 | study: EMG produced TPA metagenomics assembly of... | reverse complement strand
CCAACACTCCAACGGGGTTGCATCCGGATGTTCGTTGTGGTACTGTTCCTGTTCTTCTGAGAGCGGAAGATAAGCCCCAACCTCATAATCGTCTATATCTGTACTTATGAGATAGGAATCAGGAAGTTTTACTTTCGTTTTCCAAAAATTAATGTCTTTATGAATGTATATCATATTGCTATTCTTAATTGTGATAATATAAACAAATTATACCCTGTCCTCCTTTTCCTCCTTTACGTGACAGACCACCACCTCCTCCGCCACCAGCTCCAATGCCACCATTTCCGCCATTCGTAGGATTGCTTGAGCCTGAATTTCCACCATTTCCACCTGATTCAAGACCTGCCGCCCCACCACCTGCTCCAGACCCATCCGAACCAGATCCGTTCGAGCCTTTCCCCGAAGTTCCACCTCCTCCAAATAGGCCAATAGGAATAAGTACATTGTTATATTTATATCCTGTACCACCTTGATAAGATTGACTATTTCCACCTTTATAACCGCCCATACCATCTGCATTACTTACACTGTTTCCACCGGTCATTCCTGACGATGAATTTCCATTACCCGACATAGATGCGCCTGAACCACCAGCATAACCGTAAGAACCATTCCAATAACCAGGAGAGCCTCCACCATTATTACAAATCGCGATATCGGAAGATGGGTTTTCTACCAACTTTGATAGAATGGTATATATACTGTCTGGTATTTTAGAGCCATTACCAAGCCCTCCTGCTCCCTCACTATTACCTCTTTGCCCTCCAGCACAGATTATCGTATCCCCGTTTATTTCAAGAGTTGTACTATCCCCATCAGTTTGTGCATTTACAGGCTTTGCAATTTTACAAGTCAAAGTTTTCGGTAGCAAAGAGATTTTTATATTACGAGCAAATGCTATTGTTCCAGAAGCTCCACCGCTACCACTGTTTGTGCCACCTCCGCCGCCACCTCCAACGATTAGCAAATCCACAAACTTATATTTTTTCTCTATTATATAATTCTGTTGGATACCTAAAGGACTTACCAGCTTTACCAATTTAGGCACTGTATTATATAGATTACCTGATATCAATCTACGTTTCATCTCTTCCTGTTTTGAATTATACCCTAACTACTATTATCCCGTGTTCTTTCTTCAAGGATACACCTGTTGGTTTCCCGTTCGGTAACGTTACACTTGATTCCTCGGACTGCCAGCCAGAACCATTAGGGACCGGTTGGTCAAAGTCCGACCCGGAACTGTTCAAGATCGACAGATAGAATTCCTGCATTTCCGGTACGCTGGCGATATCGGCAAAGTTGATCGCTTGCGGGGATTTGCTTGTGTATTTGAAGCGAAGGTTATACGGTGATGACGGAAGAGCCACCAGAGACTCGACATCGACATACTCTTTCAACCTTAAAGAGTCCGATACCTTCGTTTTCTCTTCATTGCTGTAATTATTGTCGGTATGGACATAAGCAGCGTCCTTGACCGTATGGTCGTCATTCTGTAACTGGGATAGCCTTGTCGGAATCGCCTGCTGAACGTTTGTGATGCTCTGGTTCAGCCCGGCGATGATCCCTTGCAACGTCTGTGTGTCCTCTACGTTGGCAAGGAAAGCGATGATCTCGTTAAATGACTCGATGGCACTCGATGCGTCACCCGAAACGAGCGTGTTGACTTGCTGCTGCAAGGCTGTCAGCGCGTTCCTGATTTCCGTGTCGTCGTAGCTTTCCCCGTCCTGTCCTTCGGCTACCACACCCGTATCTTCGTCGCCGATTTTCCAGTGCTTCGTTGCCGGATCGATCGAAGGAACCGGAGCATTGTTTCCCCGAAGGTTCGGGGTGTCAAACTTACCTTCAGCCGTCGTGATCGTCAGGATATAGGTCGTGGCATCATTCGTTTTAACTGTGACCTTCACCTCCTGCATGACGGCCGGCAACTGGGCAAACGTATGAACGCCATCAGCCAGCTTCATGTTGAATTTACCGTTTTCCAAACGTTCAAATAACCAGACTGATGTAGGGTAGACGGTTGCGTTATCGGCCCATTCAGCCGTCGTCAGTTCGATCTGTTGATAAATAAATGCACCTTTCTTACTCATTGCTTAAATATCCTTGTTTTATCGTTCGTACTGATTCATTGTAATAATTGGCTCCTGTCAGATAAACATTACCGGGCAAGGCTGTACCGCTGCCGGATTCCTGCCACGAGGCTTTTCCCCCGGCAAGATCATAAAGCCGGTAGAACACATATTCTCCTTCTTCCGCTACACGTACTTCATCGCCGATACGAAAATTGATGGTTGTACCGTCGGTATTGACATAGCTCAATGTATTTTCGTCCGGGATAGCCTCCAACGTCGGGATCTCCGGTTTGTTCTTGATGTAGTTCTTATTGACAGGATCGGTAACGTTCCAGTCGGGTTGCAGTCCACTGATGACTCCTTCGGCGGCTTCGGCTGCACGATTGGCGCGGTCGGCGGCTGTGTTGGCCTCGCCGGTTGCCTGTTCAGCATCAAGGATAACCTGGGCTGTCATCTGTTCCCGTTGTTCTTCCTGTGCCTGACGGGTTGTTTCGTTTGCCTGGCGGGTTGATTCCGATGTTTCCCGAAGTTGTTCTTCGATGATACGGGCTTTTTCTTTTTCGGCACGGATTGTTTCGGCTGAAATCCGTTCCTGTTCCGTTTGGACTCGTTCCTTTTCCTTGGAAATGCGCTCCTGTTCAGCTGTATCGCGGTCGGTCTCTTGGGCAATACGTCCCTGTTCAGCCTGGTCGCGGAGAGTTTCCGCTTCCTGGCGTTTCGTTTCGGACTGGTTACGCAAGGTTTCGGAGGCGACGCGTTTGGCTTCGTTGTCGGCTCGCTTCGTCTCTTCGGTGAATCGTGCCTGTTCGGCTTCGGATCGGGCGGCCTCGGCGGTGGATCGTTTCGATTCTTCTTCTATCCGGAGAGATTCGGCTGCGTGCCGTTCGTTTTCTTTGGAGATTCGGGTGTTTTCGTCGGCGATTCGTTGAATCTCATTCGCTTCACGAAGTTTTTCCGTTTCCTGGCGTAAATTCTCTATCCGGGCACGTTCGGCTTCGGCTTCTTTACGGGCGGTCTCAGCTTCTATGCGCTTGCTTTCGGCTTCAGAAATAGCGACGTTTATCCCTTCAGCTTTACCGGCTGCCGAGTCAGCACGGGCGGCAGCAGAAAGGGCATTGGTGGCGGCTTTTCCTGCAGCCGAAGCTGCCGCGACTGCATCCTCATACGCCTTCTCGATCTCATCCAATGAAACTTTTACGCTCGTTTTCTTACCGTCAACGATCTGGTAACCCAACGTCCACAGCCCTGAGAAACTGACCGAGGTGGGCAGCTCGCTGATTTTTATTCTTTGTTCCTGTCCTGTCATTGCCTATTTCATATCTATAAAGTTCAGGCCGTCTTCCGTGACAATAAACATGTCATCTTCCGTGGCCAAGAAATAATCGGTTTCAAAGAGTCTGAACGAGGTGAATACCAAGGTCAGATCAAACTGCATCACCATCGGTTCGCCCAGCGTAAGCAGTTTGCAATTGCTCATCTTCTTGTAGTAGCAGGGATAGGACTTGCCAATCTCTTCTACAAAGAGCCTCCGTTCGCCCGGAGCGATCAGGTCGGCAAAAAAACTATCCCAGCACTGCCAAAAGGCATCTTTTCGAATAGTTTTTAAAAAGCATTTAAAAGTGACCTCTTTCGGCTGGAAGACCAAGTGTTCTGCATCGTAGATTTGCCCGTCAATGGAGGCAATCTTGCGCTGCAGGTTCACCTTTGCCGCCGGATTTCGCAGCAGGGCGTTCCGGCTCTCATAGACATACACGCCGTATCTGCCTATCGGTTTACCATCCAGCTTGTAGCGGCTTTCGGGTAACCATACGTCCGGATCACACACACCGGCTGTCGGTCTCACCGGAAGATCCTCGACAAACTTCAAGGTAAAAGAGGTTGCCGATGGATAAACCCGATTGCCGGGATGATCGGCGAGGCGCAGCTGCCATTCCCGTCCTAAAGCAGGCACCCGAAAGGTGTGCAGCCCTTTGTCTGAGAGGTAGGCAATCAGGTCGGAAGCCTGCGAGTTGCTATCCGAAAGGAAAGAGATGGCAATCTCTCGCGGCTGCAGCTTCGGGTCACTCAGATCCACCTCAATGCCATCCTCTTCGGGCCAGTCGTTCCGCTCCGGCGCTTTCATTGCCGGGAAAGCGAGAAGGTCGTTATATCCTCCCCGCGTCACCCGGCAGCCGAAACGGCCAAGCACATTCAGATCATCTATGTATAGGTTGTTGTTCATTGCTTTCTCAGTATTAACCCACGGTTTTCGATATTCTGCAGCGAGCTGCGCGTCTGCCGGATATCCTTCTCGATGGCTTCGAGACGGTCGGTATTGCTTGCTATGCGTTGCAGTAGGGACAATCCCTCTACCAACTGCCCTTGGATGTTCGTCACCCCCTGATTAGTGCGGTCGGCATAGATCAGGAGGGCATAGAAATTGCCGTTCAGTTCGTCGGCACTGTCCTGACTCATCGAGGCTATGCCTTTGGCCGTAGAAGTGCGGTCGATCACGTCGCCGATGGTCGTGCCGGTCACCTGTTCCATCTGCTCCAGCTGCTTGGCTGCATCCTCGATAATCTTGTCATACTGTGCCTTCAGGCTGGCGATGCTTTCAGCGGTCAGCCCGTTTTGCGAGGCGGCGGCAAAGGATTCATACCATTTGCGGAGCGGTTCTTCCAGTGCCTTCATCTTCACCCCCTGCAGCACTGCATCGTTCAGCATCTTTTGGAAGTCGTCGGCAAAGTCCTTGGCAGAGCGTTTGCCCTCGGCAAAGCCCTGCAGGATGGTGTCGGCGATGGCGTTCGTATTCGTTCCGGTGAAAGCCTCCTTCATCTCTTCGTTCAGGTCGTCGATCATTCCGGCGACATCTTCTCCTTCGTCCTTCAGTTTCTGTAGTTGTTCGAAAAGCACTTTTGCTGATTCGGTCAGTTTGTCCTGCGTATAGAGCGATTCCATCTCTTCGTAGGTCTTGCCGGCGAGCGAGTCGTAATCGTTCCAGGTCTTCGCCTTGCGGAACCAAGTGCCATGCTTGTAGTGCGTAGCTGTGATATACTGCTCCTGCTGCAATTTCTCCCACACCTGTTTGTACTCTTTCTCTATCTGACCGGCTTGGTTCTTCAGTTCGAGAGACTGACGGTTGAAGTATTCGAGCGAGGTTTCGCCAATCTGCTGCTGGATGCGTAGCCGTTCGCGTAGGATGGCGTTATACTCCAACTCCTTCATGGCTGTTTCGACCAGATTCAGTTGGTATTCCGCCAATATCTTTTTGTTTTCTTCGACCCTTTTCTTAAAGCTGCCCACGATGCCGGTGATGCCTCCGATGATGCCCGAAGCCCCTCCGATGAGGTCACCGCTCATGATGCGGCCGATCCCGCCTGCCATATCGCCGACGCTGCCCACCAGCTGGGCGACAGTGGCAAGGGAGCTTCCCAACGCTTCGTTGAAGAGCTCGGCAGTTTCAGCAGCCATCGAGATGCCGTCAGCCACTTTATAGCACTCCTCGGCCAAGAGGCTTGCCTGGTCGGCATCCGAAAGTCTGTCCCACTGGTCGATCAGAAGGACTATCCCCTCGCGAGCCTCCTTGATCGGTCGGTTAAGCTCCTTGTCGATCTTCTCCTGCATTTGGTCAAGGTCGCTTGTGTCGAACTTGCCGAACGCCTTTTCCAACACGTTACGGTTGTCAAACTTTACATCGACTTTGATTCCTTCGAGTGAGGATTGCAGGGTCTCCATGGCGATCTTTTTTCCGGAAATGATGATCCGGTTCTCCATATCCGCGACCTTCTCCTCGTATTCCTTGATCTGCTCGGCAAAGGCGGAACGGTCTTTGTTCGTTGTGGCAAGATCGCGCAGCTTCTTCATCTTTGCGATCAATTCGTTATAATAGGCAATCGATCCAAGCGGGGCCGGTTCTTTGCCCACTTTGCCTCCTGTGGAGCCAATGATTGCTTCCAATTTCTTCTTTTCCGCCTCTATTTCCTTGAGGGCCGCTTCATAGTCCTGTTTGTTGGTCAGTTTGTCCAAGGCAGCTTCTTTTGCCGCGATGGATGCTTTGATCGCTTCCACGCTTCCCTGCTCAAGGGTATGGATAGTCTTCAGATTGGCAGTTTCCAAGGATTTGCGCTCCTCTTCGCTGTATTCCAGCCCTCTTTCCAATACTTTGCGGGCTTCGTCGAAGAGGCTGTCTGCTTCTGCCTGAGCCTTCTTTTTCGAAAGGTTCTCACCCGACACATAGGTGGTCTGCCCGAACTGGCCACCCTGTATGGCATAGCTCTGCGTATCAGCCATCCGGTCCACCTCCAGCTGCTTGCGGATCGCTTCGTTGTATTTCTCGGTGGCGAGCGTCATCGCGGCGGAGGCACGGGCACGCGCCATCACCGAGGCGACAAACGCCTCCTTGCCTTGGTTGAACAGGTTCTCGGCATCCGTCACCTTGCCGATCGAGACACCTAAGTGCTCGAAGGCAGTGCGGTTCTTTAGGAGGTATTGTTCTTTCGCCTGGATGTTGTCGCCCAGTTTCTCCCATTCGGCAGACATTCTCTGCAGTTGTGTGAGCGTCGTGGAGGATGTTTTGGCGACCGACTCCTGAAACTCCTCGAGCGTTTCCAAGGCATCGGCAAGCGACTGCCGGGCGCCGAACAGACTTTTGGTCCAGGCAGTAATCTCTTTGCCATAAACGGTCAGCAATGTGATACCGACGACGAGGGCCGTCTGCCAGCTGACGATCCCGCCGAGCAGCTGTTTCCAGACCGGCGTGGCCTGCTGTCCGGCCTTGATGGCTGCCTGATACTCCCGGCGAGCCATGTTGATGTTATCGACCAAGATAGGTAAGTTGTTCGAGATGGCGAGAAAGAACATGTTCGCCCCCATGGTGAGCGAGGGCAACTCACGTGCCACCTGCTGGATCGACATCTGCAGGCTGTTGAAACCGGTTCCGGCCGTACGGCTGTACGCCGACAGACGGGTCTGCGCGGTCTGCAGTTCATTATCCACGCTTTGGATCTGTTCCAAAATTTCCTTTCCGGCCGAACCTTCACGGTCCATTTTGGAAAGCCGGGAATAGGCCTCGGTCAGTTGCTGCAACTTGCGTGTCAGGGCGATCACGCTGTCTGACGCCTCCTGTTCGGTGGCCATCTGCTGTTGCAGCTGCTGCATCCCCTGACTGATCACCACTCTTAGGTTGCTCTCCTGCAGCGCCAAGGCTGCTTTTGCCTGCGTATACCCCGAAAGGGTTATGGTCCCGGCCTCAAGCTCCCGGTCCAGCTGTTCCTGCATCGCGGAAAGCGAACGCAGACTGCTGATATTCTCCTGCATCGTCGTGGCGAGCTTGCGGCTCTCGGCGCTCATGGCGTTGTAGGCGGCCGAACTGTCGGCAATCAACTTATTATAGGTTGTTGCCGCTTCGTCGCGCAGCCCCTTGATACCGAGCGTCACTTTATTGACCTCTTTATCGATGTCGCCACGAAATTCAAAGGTGATATATACGGGATCTGTCTGTGCCATTTGTCTCTTTTACTACTTTAATCCGAAAAATTCAAGCTCCTCCTCTTCGCTCTGGAGTACCTCTTCTCTTTCTTTTTTCTTCCGCATCCGTCCCTGGTCGCTGATCATGGTCAAAACGACGCACCACGGGATACGGTTCATGATTTCATCATACGTGATTGCCCCCTGCTGCACGAGGGTGTAGATCTGTCCGAACGGGCTATGGGGAGGATCATACTCCTCCTTTAACTCCCGGTCTCTGTCGGCTGGCTCGCCTCCGTCGGCTTCATCAGGTTCAGCGAAGCGACCGATGCGATAATGCTCACAAAAGCCTCGCTCGTGCTCATCAGCACGATGATCTTGGCCAATTCCGCCAATCCCTGCATCGGCATGTGTTGCCGGATATACCAGGCGAGCGGACGGTTCAGCAATCGTGCCGACCATGTGCCACGCAGCAGACCATAGGCGATGATCCGTGAGGTGGTGACGCCGTGCTTGGCGATCTGTTCCAAGACGCTGCCGAAGTTGCCGTCATGCAGGTGCTGCAGGTCGATATCCATCCGCGTGAAGAGCGATGACATCCGGATAAGGCTGCCCGCCGTGGGCAGCTTCACCCGGATGGGTACCGTCTTGCGCCCGAAGATCCGGAGCAGCCACGGGGCAGGGAGGTTGATTTTGAGCCGCCGGTCCAACAGGGCGTCGGCGGCCATGGCTTCTACCGGGGTCATGCCGTGGGTTCTCCTAATTTGTAGATCTCATAGGCCCCGTCTTCTTCGCTTGCCGAACTCATGGCGGTTGCGGTAATTTCGATCTGGGCGATCTGGTCGGCTGCCAAATTCCAGATAAACCGAGCGAGGATCTTCGCACGGGGGATGTCGATCACCACGTTATATCTGGTAAGGACACGTAGTGCCTTTTCGATCTGCACTACATCGCGTGGCGCTTTAAACTTGTCGACAGTGTATTTCTTGCCTTCGATGGTCACCTCCTGTGCCTTGGCAATGGATCCGCCGAAAACCTCTACCAATACATCGTTATCCCATTCCATGAGGTTGAGCTTGACCTGTTTCAAACCGGTTTCCGAAGCCACCGTTTCGACCGGGACGGTCGGTTCTTCCTCGCAATAGAAGTTGGTCACGGTATCAGCTTCGGTGGTGAACGAGGCGGTTCCTTTCATGGTGCGTGCCAATTGTTTCATCTCGGCAGGCATACCACCTTCTTTATTTACGTCACCGAACAATGCGGCCTTCAAGCCAACCGATCGTATATTTTGTTTCGTTTCTGCCATAGCTTATAAATGAATTGAATGATTACCGTTAAAATAAATCCGATTAAAACACCGCTCGAACACCATTTGAGCCGTTGGCCGAAGGTGGCGACGGGAGCCTCTTTCTTTTCTTCCTTTTGCTCCGTCTGTTCCCCTCGGCTATAAAGCTGTTCTGCGAGTTCAAACACCAGGCGCTCGAGACTGTCGCAGCGGGCGGAAGCGATCACGTCACCCTCTCGGAAGGTGAGGCTGACGGTCGCCTGTCCGCTTCTCTCTGTATAGGCTGCCCCGCCGGGCAGCTTACGGAGGCTGTCCAGCGGGACACTGAGTGCCGCCCGGGCGGGTGGGATTATCTCGGGGGTAGCGCTTACCTTTCTGTCCCACACGAGACTGTCCAACCGGTGGATAGTAGTACTTTCGTTTATACTCCTGCACGAGCCGGCGAGCAGGGCAACGGTCGTACAGAGGGCAGAGCACCAGTTTTTCCAGGCAAGCCTCTTGTGCATAAAACCTTTCTTTGAGTTGCAAGACCTCTCCATGCAGTTCGTCGATTAGCCGTGAATCCTTTTCAAGCATCTCCCGGAACGCATCTTCCCGTTCACCCTTCAGCCGAAGCCGGACAAAAGGCAGGTCGGACAGCCATTTGAGCAGGACCATCAACCCGCCGCCGGCACCGAGAAAGTCGAAGAATACGCTCCAGTCCATACATCATGCTTTTTTCTTCTTGCGGGCGAAGAGCGAGATCAGCCATTGGATGAGTCCGGTTTCGGCAAAGCCCGAAGCGGCGATACCAGCACCGATGCCATACATCAGGGCGACCGTCCAGTCCAGCCCGGCGAGAAATCCTAATTCCTGCCACCAGCCGAACATACAGATGCCGATGCCCAGCACCCAGTTCAGCGCCATGCCCACCCAACCGGGCATCTGTTTCCAAAAGCCGCGGATCGTCTCCACGATCACCGGCACACCTGCCACGATCGCTGCCAGCGAGGCGAAGATGTCTTCATAGACGGGCGTGTCCGACAGCGGATCAGCGGCCACCACCTGGGCCATCACGGGGATGACCATCGCGTAGAGGGCCAGGATGGCAAATAAGATTCTGTTTACATGTTTCATTTTGATTTCTGATTTTAAATTGTTTTTATCCACTCTTGCACGTCGAAGGACGGGCAGGCCTTTGCCGCCAATTCATTGTGGCCGACGATTTGTACCGAGGGGAAGCGGCGGCGGAAGTCCCTCACATAGTTTGCGAGGGCTTCCAGCTGCTTCGTCGTGCGGGTATCCTTGGGGGTCTTGCCGTCGATGTCCACACCACCGACATACACAATGTGCCGGGCTGTCGAGTTGTGCCCTTTTGCCCCATTGGTCACCTCCCAAGGATCCACCACATCGTCTTCATTGTTGGCCACTAATCGTTCCACTGTCCCGTCGAGGTGTATCATGTCGGTATAGCCGACCTGACTCCAGCCGCGGCCGCCTTTATGGAGCGGGGAGGTATGCCAACGGCGGATATCGTCCGCCGATACTTCACGGCCTGCAGGGGTGGCGGTGCAGTGGATGACGAGGAGTTTGAGACGTGCCATAGACTAAGAAATAGCAGATGTTGCCAGCTCTGCGTAGGCATTGCCGTCCCACATCAAGGTGGTTACTTTCTTCTGTGCGCAATTGGCTCCTCCGACGGTAGCGACGGCAGCACCTTCATTGCGGACAATCAGGAGCGATCCCGGCTGTACTTTTGTTTCCACATCGATGGTTTCAGTGGTCGCCGGGGAGACGGTCACCAAAGCGGGATTGGCATCATGCACGATGCCATTTTTTTCCACTTTGCGGTCTACGGCGACAGGGAAAGGAATGGTCACCAGGCGTTCGCCTTCTTCGTTGTAAGGGGCGTAGAAGTCGAAGCTCCTACGCGATTTCATGTTGATGTAACTCATTGTCGTATCTGTTTTTTAAGTGAAACATTATGCCTTGGGCGAATAGACGGCCCCCAAGTATTTGCCCGTTACCGGAGTGGCGACACCACGCATATTGAAACCGACCACATCGCCACGGTATTCGGGATCGTTCAAGCGGTAATACATATCCACCGTTCCACGGGCACGGGCTACCGCCTCCTTGTAATAGAAAAGGGAAGAAGGCGCGTCGGTAGCTGCCACTGCCGCATTCCAGGGAGCTTTCTGGCCTGTCGTGCCGTTGTACTTCGGAGTAAGGGATGAACGGACTACGGTGAAGGAGAACAGTTTGTTTTCGTTATAGAACGCCTTGTACATGTTCAAGTCCTGCATACGGAGATCCATCGCGTGCATCGGGTTCAGAATCAAGATACGTCCTTCGGTCGGAACTTCCAGTTCGTCGAACGCCAGTTCCATGTCCATCACCATTTCGTAGGTCATGGCCTTGTAGCCCCTCGCGTTGCTATTACCGTTGGCGGCTTTCACCGGTGTAAAGTCACCATTAGCGGCCGGAGCCCAGTTGAAGGCAGCCAGGCGTGCGAACTTCTGCCGGAGCGAGTTGCGGTGTCCCTCGATCACGCTCTGGCGTTTTTCGGCGGACTCTTCGATTTCGATGGCGTTGATATGTACCGTGTTCTCGGTATCGAAACGCTTCAGTACGATTTCGTGCGGGATGTCGGTACGTGTCACGATAGGAATCGGGTACAATTCATTGTCGATATACACCTCCGGATCCACGCCGGCCTCCTGCAAGTGCAGTTTGTCGTTGTCCACCCAGGCATCCAGGCTCTTCGAGTGCGCGAGGAACGAGTCCGAGGGGTAAAACTTCTCGATAATCTCCGGAATCCAGATTTCACGGTTCAGTCCTTCAGCGAGGCATCCGGACAGGTTCAGCGGAATCAGGGACAGGCCCATCTGCAGGGCGAACATTGTCCCGTGGCTGACTCCCAGGACGGAGGCAAAGGCTCCGCTCGTAAGGGCATTGAAAAGCAATGCCGTAATTAAGGAAACAATAAATTTCGTTTTCATTCTGATTGTTTGTTTTATAAAGGTTTATACTTGTTTTCAGGCAGGGTATTTGCCGTAAGCCTCGAAGAACTTCTGTTTGTAAAGTTCCCCGTCCTTCTTCAATTCCTTCAGACGGTCCGCCTTTACGATTTCGGAGAAGGTCATGTCGGCGAGTTTCACGCTACCCGTACCGCCCGGGGAAGCGGGCTGAATCTGCTTCACCACGCTGATATGTGGCGGGATTGCCTCGAGCTGTGCCTTGGCCTGGTCAAAATCGGCATCGAACATCTTCAGCCAGGCCTCCTTGCCTTTCGCGTCCAGCCGTCCGTCCTTGATGGCCGCGTCCACCAAGGTGATGGCGGAGGCTTTGCGTTCATCTTTTTCCTTTTTCTCGAAAGCCTGTACCTTCGCGTTCAGCGCCTCTTTCTCTGTTTTCAACGTGACGTTCTCCGTCTGGAGCTGGTCACGGAGCCGGATGATCTTTTGTACTTCGTCGGCAATGGCCTGTTCGCTTGCATTGTCCGACAGTTTCAATAAACCTGTTAAAATTGTCATTTGCGTTTCATTTTTATGTGATACATGGATACCGGAAGCGGTATCGAACAGTTTGATCAATGTGCCTTTGTCGTTCAGGTCCATCCGCTTGTTCTCCTTGTCGTACAGAGCCAGTGCGTTGTGGTTGCTCCCGATGGTGCAGATGGAGGCTTCACGCGCTGTCCAGGTGACCATGGTCGGATAGGTCTGTCCGGGCAACATCAGCGACGGATCGTCCGAGCTTTTCCCCGGCCATCCGCCTATGCTGGCTGCCTTGAGGAACCCGCGTTCCACCTTGCCCATGACGGCTACGGCTCGTTCGTCGTCTTCGTCAAACACGGCATCGGCCAGGATTTGGGTTCCCTCGACGCGTATGTTCTCCCAGCGGCCTATCGGCAGGTCCCAGTCGTCATGGTTGAGCAGCATGACCGGGTTGTTCTTGAATACGGACAGGTCGGCTCCCGATGTCAGCATCCGGAACCCTTGCGTATTGACCGTCTCGTCGTGTAATATGAATGTCTTTTTCGGCATCGTTTTTTTTGATTTTCCACCCCAAAGTTGTGGGATAAAAACGAGCCGGAAAAATCGCACTGTAAGGGTTACGTCTCACTTGCAGTTTGTTTACATCTGTTTGTACGGTAGCACTTTGCGATTATTCCAACCCGAAAATCGCTCGTACTTTTGAGGGTGCAAATCAACAAAATATAGACAGGCATGGGTACGGATTTAAGCATAAAGCAAAAGAAGGAGTGGGCAAAGATGCTCTACCTGAAGGAACACCTCACGCAGGCGGAAGTGGCCGAGCGTGTCGGGGTCAGCAAACAGACGCTTTGCAAATGGGTAAAGACGGAAAAATGGGAGGAATTGAAGGCTTCCGTCAGCCTGACACGCGAGGAACAGTTGGCCAACCTCTACCGGCAGGTGGCGGAGATCAACAAGGCCATTGCCAGGCGTGATGAGGGGGAACGGTTCGCCACCTCCAAGGAGGCCGACACGATCAACAAGTTGGCGGCCGCCATCGAAAAGATGGAGAAGGAGACCGGGATCGCCGACATTATCAGCGTTTCCAAAGGCATCCTCGACTGGATACGCAAGACGGACACGGAAAAGGCGAAGGAACTCAGCTTTTATTTTGACGCTTATATAAAAGACCGGCTCAAATGAAACCACTCAAAAACATAGATAAACAGGCTCTTGAAGATTGGGATGCCTACCTGAAGTCCATCCGTAAAGATACGGCAGTCGATTTGGATATGCCCTACGAAGAGCGGCAGAAGCGGTTGGCCTACTTAGAGAAACATCCGTTGCTCTGGATCAAGGAGATGTTTCCGAACTATGCCAAATACGAGTTTGCCTCCTTCCATAAAAAGGCCATAAAACGGCTGGTTGATAGCCCTAAGAACTGGTACGAGGTCTTATCCTGGGCGCGTGAGCTGGCCAAGAGCACGGTCGTCATGTTCGTTGTCCTTTTCCTGGTCCTGACCGGAAAGAAGCGGAACATCATCCTCTGCTCCAACAGCCTCGACAACGCCATCAAGCTGCTTGCCCATTACCGGGCACAACTGGAGGCCAACCAGCGTATCCGGTTCTATTACGGCGAACAAAGGGGATTCAAATGGACGGAAGACAACTTCATCACCAAGGGGGGAGCCTCCTTCATGGCGGTCGGGGCACGGCAAAGCCCGCGTGGTGTCAAGATCGAGGAGGTACGTCCGGACACGATCCTCGTGGATGATTACGACACCGACGAGGAATGCCGCAATCCGGAGATCGTGAACGACAAATGGAACTGGTTCGAGCAGGCGCTTTATTTCACCCGTTCTTTCTCGGAACCCTTGCTCACGATCTTTTGCGGGAACATCATCGCCAAGGACTGTTGCGTGGCACGGGCCGGCAAGAAGGCGCTCGAGCTGTCACGCCGGGAGAAGCCGATCGGGAACTGGGACATCATCAACCTGCGCATGGTGGATATCAACCACCCGGATCCCAAGAACGATTTCGCCTACGGGACTTCCGTCTGGCCGGAGAAGAACGATGAGGAGACAATCGACGATGTCCTTGCACAGGTGAGTGCCGCCAGCGCACAAAAGGAGTGTTTCAACAACCCGGTGACCGAAGGGTGCTATTTCAAGGAGATCAAGTGGGGACCGGTGCCGCCACTCCACAAGTTCCCGTTCCTGGTCAGTTACGGCGACCCCGCCCCGTCCAACAAGGTATCCAACAAAAAGGGGGTGAAGAAGCTCGGCTCCTACAAGGCCAACTTCCTGATGGGCGTGCTGGACGGGAACCTGTATGTCATCACCGGATACCTCGACCACGTGAAGAACGAGGAGTTCGTCAACTGGTATTATTATCTGCGCGACTATGTGGCTGACCGGACACAGGTGTACAACTCCATTGAGAACAACAAGCTGCAAGACCCGTTCTACGAGCAGGTGTTCGTCCCGCTTTTCCAAAAGAAATGGGAAGAGACGGGGTACATCATCCCCATATCGCCCGACCTTCGCAACAAGCCGGACAAGTTCGCGCGTATCGAGGGGAACCTGGAACCCCTGAACCGTGCCGGGCGCATGATCCTGAACATCGCGGAGAAGGACAATCCCAATATGGCCCGCCTGGAGGAACAGTTCCTCCTTTTCGACGACGGACTGCCGGCACCCGCCGACGGTCCCGACGCGATAGAGGGCGGTTTTTTCATCTGCCAGCAAAAGGCGATGGTGGTCAAGGCGGGCAGTTGTGCCGTCGGGACACGCCCCAGGAACCGGAAACGTTTTTAACCCAAATACACATTCTATCATGGCATTTTTGACAATACAGGAATTGAACACCCACCTGCATGACGAACAGGTCGAAACCATTACGCGGGGGGACGAGACCATCGCACAGGCCGCCATCGACGCGGCCATAGCCGAGGCGAAAGGCTACCTGACACGTTTCGACTACACACGCGTTTTCTCCGCTTCGGGAAACAAGCGGAACCAGTTGCTATTGATATTCGTCAAGGATATCGCCACCTGGCATCTCATCAACCTCTGCAATGCCGGGACGGACTTGAAGTTCCGGCAAGACCGCTACGAACGGGCCATCGACTGGCTGAAGGCCGTCCAGCGGGGTGACGTCTCGCCCGACCTGCCCGACCGGGAAACAGAAGAAGAAACGGGAAGCAACGCCCCGATCGGCCCCATCGCGTATGGCAGCAACCCCAAGCGGTGCCAGCATTTCTAAAAGACCGTTAGAACGCTGTTTGAGCGGTCGTATAATCAAATGAAAACAGAAACATGAATCATGGCAAAGAAAAAAAAGAAAGTGGCCGTAAAAGGCCCGGATTCGGTCGGAACGAAACAACGGCCGGTCCATACTGAAATATTGGTCCGCCCCATCCACCGGGGCGTGAACGACATCGGTTCCTGGCGGAGCGCCCTCCGGCTGGCGGACTTGGGGAACCGGACGAAATTGTACGACCTGTTTACCGACCTGCTGATCGACGGCTACCTGTCGGACGCCATCGACAAACGCATCGACGCGGTGACGGACGCGGACCTCGCTTTTACCATCGACGGCAAACAGGTCGACGAGATGGACGCGCTGATGGACACGCCGGAGTTCGAGTCGCTCCTGCGCGAAATCATGCTCTCGCGCTTCTGGGGCGTGTCGCTGGTCGAATGCCTGTTCCTGGACGGGTTCGGTTTCAAGTCCATCCCGCGTAAGCATATCCGGACAAAGACCAAGGAGATCGCCATCCGGGAGGAGGACGAGCACGGGATACCCTACGCGGACAACGACCTGATTATCCAGTTCGGAAGTGACGACGACTTCGGCATCCTCCTGCGTGCCGCCCCCTTCGTCATCTACAAACGGGGAGGCTTCGGCGACTGGGCACAGTTTGTCGAGCTTTTCGGTATGCCCCAGCGGATCGGGAAATACAGCAGCATGGACGAACAGAGCCGTCGGGCGCTTATCCAGGCATTCGAGGAGGCAGGGTCGGCTCCCTACTTGGTCATACCCAAGGAGACGGAAGCCACGCAGACGACACTCAGCAGTTCCGGGAACGGCGCTCTTTACAACGATTTCCGCAACGCCTGCAACGAGGAGATACTGATCACCGTCTTAGGCCAGACCATGACCACGCAAGACGGCAGCTCGCTCGCGCAGGGGCAGGTCCACATGGCTGTGCAGGAGAAGAAGCACCGGGCGGACCGCCGGTTTGTCGAACGGATGTTGAACAAGTATTTCGTCCCGCTCTTAGAGAAACGGGGGTATCCGGCCGGTGGTGGCAGGTTCAAGTTCCTGGACAAGGCGCAGGAGATTTCCGTCGAGGAAACCGTCCTGCTCTCCGACATCCTGCCCATCCCGCAGAGCTACCTGTACGAGAAATACAACATCCCGCAGCCGGAGGGTGACGAGGCCATCGCACGGAAAGAACAACATCCCTCATTCGTGTTGCCTCCGGACCCGAATGATCCGGACGACCCGGAAGGGAAAGCGGCCGCCATCCGGAACAACGACCGGAGCTGGCTCCTCCGCCTTTGGGATTTTTTCGCAGGAGCCCCGCAAGCCGGGGCGACCGATGGCAAAGCCCGCATCCGCCTCAGTGACGACACGATGCAGAACCGGATCATCAACCGGGTGGCGGACAGCCGGGGTAAGGCATTGTTCGACGCGGAACTGTTCCGTTTCTTCGCGGACGACTTCGTCCGTGCCGTCGGCAAGGGACGTTCCAAGGTGGTCGGGCTTGCCGATACCGCTTTCACATACGGGGCACGGGACGACGCTTTCATCACCTCGATGGAAATGAATGTCTTCCACTTCTCCGCCGCCAAGACGCTGGCGGAGCTTCAGGAACTGAACAGCCTGTTCCGGGAAAGCGGCAGCTTCGAGGAGTTCCACAAAAAGGCCTTGCAGACGACGGACGTCTTCAATAAGCGGTGGCAGCAGACCGAATATGAAACGGCGGTCCTCACCGCCGAGTCTGCAAGCAACTACCAGCGGCTGGTCGGGAAGACGAAGCTTTTCCCTTATTGGGAGTACAAGACGGCCGGGGACGACAAGGTGAGGGAGGAACACCGGAAACTGGACGGACTGGTCCTTCCGGCCAATGATCCGAGGTGGGACAAGATATTCCCGCCGAACGGGTGGAAATGTAGATGCTACGTTGTCGCCCTTATGGGACATGAGGTAGAAGATCTGGATCTGAAAACGGAACAGGATCGTTGTGACAACTATTTCAACACGAAAGAGTGGAAACAGGTCGAGGTGCAGCACTGGGACGTGAACCGGGGAAAGACAGCCGAGGTGTTCACCCGCAATCAGATGTACATACAACAGTTTCCGGACAAAGCCTCCAAACTTGTCGGTAACCTGTATTATAACGACTACGGGCTGGATTCGTTCGGCAAGAAACTGGCCGAAGCCACAACTGAAGCCCCCGCAGCATTTGAAGGGAGAAAAGAGGATTGGCTGTCCGAACACAAATGGATAGTGGATTACAAAGGACGTCAAGTGGAGATGACGGAAAAGGTGTTCACGCGCCATACATCCGGAAAGTACACAAAGACACGGGTACCTTTGTTGGACTGCATACCGGACGTGTTGGCCCATCCGGACGAAGTATGGATAAACGATTATGTAAAGCCGAAGGATTTCCGGAACATGAACTTTATCAAATTTTATAAAGAGAAGGTCATCAATGTTATTTGCGATGTGACAGACGCAAAAAACTACCGGATTGCCACTTGGTTTGAAATCTATCCGAACGCCAAGATTGCGGATAAGACGAAAAAAAGCCGTAGGATTGACCCACGCTGGAGATACAGAAGAGGATTATTGATAAAAAAATCGCGGGAATAAGTCCTTGCGTCCGTCCGCCGACTGGGATGCGCCACACGTGACGTTTCCGCCTCGCCGGATTGGATGGCCGGTGCCAGATTCCCACTTCGGATTGATTCCTTCAGGGCTTTCTTATTCAATATTCGACTCTCGTGCCCCCGTCATCCGCGAGGTGCTTGCAGTTGATAAACGTCCTGAAGAAACTTCTTGGTACAAACATATAAAATATTTCAATATGAACTTCAACGAGTTGGAAAATTATTTAAGCTCCCTGCCGGACAAGATACTGGACGATGCCGCCGAGATCGTGGCCGAGACCGCTACCTCTTATTATAAGGAGCGTTTCCGCGAGAAGGCTTTCGACGGGAATCCGTGGGCGCCGGCAAAGATTCCGCGCCGGAACGGGTCGCTCCTGATCGACAGCGGCAACCTGATGGGCAGCATCCGCCCGGCATACGTCGGGCGCGACAAGGTGGTCATATCCGCCGGCAACGACAAGGTGGACTATGCCAAAGTCCATAATGAAGGGTTCACCGGCCGGGTAACGGTACCCGCCCATGTGCGCCATACCTCCAAATACGGGAATGTAGAGGTAAGAGAACACACCCGCCAGGCGAACATACCGGCACGTCCTTTCATGGGGCGGTCGGACGAACTGGCGGAAGAGATACACAAGCGGCTGGAAGGATATATCGACACATTAAAATAACAGCTTATGAACAAAGACATTTTTGTCTCGCTATGCGACCGTTTGGAAAAGGAGGTTCCGTCCCTCCGTTGGATCGATGAAGACCTGGGGCAGTTGAACGTGGGCAATTCCACGCGGCCGGCGGTGGATTTCCCCTGTTGCCTGATCGACATCGAGTATTCCGGTTGCCGGGACCTGACCGACCTGTGCCAGTTGGTGGATTTAAAGATCACACTCAAATTAGCTTTCCCCTACCAGGGGGAATCATACAACAAGGCACCCGAAAAGGTAAGGGAAAAGGCGTTGGACCGTTATGCCGTCATCAGCGAAGTACACGATTGCCTGCAAGGGTGGACGGCGGATGAGATATTCTCGCCGTTGAGCCGCCGGAGCGGACGGCCTTCCGTCATGGCCGGCGGCATCAAGACGTACACGCTCGTCTATGGCACTACCTTTGAGGAATACCAATAAAAAAGCGGGGTGACAGATGCCCCGCTTTTCAGTTTTCCCAGTTGCGATACGGGTATTCCTTTTTCAGTTCCCGTATATCTTTCTTGCCTTTGTACAAACCGTCCAGGTAATCACCGAAGTCAAGTAAGGCGTTGCTGATCGTGCGGTCTTCCACATGGAACTCCTCCGACAGGATGCGCATCACGTCGTCAAAACGCCTCCGGCGTATTTCCGTCCAATAGTAATAACGGGCGATCAGCTCCCGGTTACGCCTGTACACATGCTCCTGCCGGCTGGTCTTGCCTCCCGCCGCCTGCACGGATACGCGGGTACGCCTGTGCCTGATGCCCTCGCCTTTGGTCTCAACGTCCAAATTCAATTCGTACTGCTGTTGCATGGAATCCAATTTTTTCAAATGCAAAAATATACAATCCATCCCACACTTCCCACCCTTTTCTGCATAATTATGCAAAACAACCCGTATATACAACCTCTGTATGTATCCAGTCCTCCATTTTTGCCCATGAACCAGTTGACAAAGGGTAGTTGACAGTTTAGGTCCCGGACAGATAACTCTCAACTGTCAATTGTCAACTCTCAACTAAAAACGCTGTTTTTATGTTACAAAAGTATAAGTTAATCAAGAGAAAGAACCTGGGGAAGGACAACGGGACGAACTCGAAGAAGTTCTATGCCCAAGCAGTGAACAACGGCTATGTAAGAAAAGCGTGAAGATAAGTCATGTCAAAATGACCCTAAAAAACATGAGATTCTAATAGTTGTGACATTTTTGACATGCTTTTTTCTTGGCACTTTTTTTGTTATTATATACTCAATAAATATTAATTAATAATTATAAAGATGGATAATATAGATTGGGGAGAAAAATTTGAACGTATTTTGACTTATAGTTTTGGCTATCCTAAAACGAGTATTTATTTTGCCAATTATTATACTCAATTAGAAAAAGTTAAGGCGTTATTGTTTTCTGTTTGTATAAAAGAAAGAAACATTTCTCCTGAAAAATATTCAATAGAGGAAATTGAGCAATTAGAAGATTTTGAAAAGAGATTGCTTGATAGTAAAAATTATAGCGTTGTAAAAGAGATAATTCTTTTTTTCAATAATCGGCTTTATTAAAAAAGTCCATCCTGATATATTGGGATGGACTTTTTTATTGTAAATGATTACTTTATTCGTTTACTTATCTTATTTTCATATAATATTATACATTCGAATAAATATTTAGCTACGACTGGATTCACGGCATTTCCAAGACATCCAACGCGGTGTGTCCAACCTCGAATCCCATCATTGATTCCAATATGTTCACGATCTGGCATTTCGAGAACCCTTTGAGCGATAGAAAATCCACAGTGTTGGTTTGATGGCGGGACAAATATGCCTTGAGCTTGGTTCCACTCTTGAAACCGCCCCGCTTGTCGTTTGACTTTGTTGGAGTAGGCAATAACGTACAACCTCTCCCTGCGATGGTCGAAACCAAAGTCGGCATTCGATAGACATTGCCATTCCGCATCATACCCGATTTCGGAAAGATCGCATAAGACCCGTTCGAATCCTCGAAAAAGGAGAGCTGTGCTGTTCTCAATGATGACATATCGAGGTCTAACTTCCCGTATAATTCTATACATCTCACACCATAATCCAGAGCGGCTTCCGTAGATACCCACACCACCTCCTGCAAGGCTGATGTCTTGGCATGGAAATCCTCCACTAATGACATCCACGTATCCCGGGTTTGAGAGTTGCTTGATATCTTCATGTTTTGTAGTTTTCGGAAATACTTTTTCTAAAATTCTTCGAGGATAGGAGGCGATCTCGCAGCTCCACAAGGTGTGAATGCCCACCCATTGGGCGGCCTGCTCAAAACCGCCTATTCCAGAGAAGAGAGAACCATGTGTCATACCTGCTTTTCCTTCCATTTTCGTTCCTGTTCCGTGATCCAGTCGTATATCTCCGGCCAAGTAGGAAGGCCGCCTACCTGCTTGTCGTCGATGTAACAGTGGGCGTAGACCTTGCGTGCGTCGTCGCCGTAGAGGGCGAGGTTCGCCGGCTCGTGGGCGTTGATACGGTCGAAGGGGATGCCTTGCTCCAGCATCCAGTTGATGGCCTTCTCCAGCCGCTCACCCCAGCGACAGGTCCACAGGATGAGATAATGGCCGTCGGCTTTCAGCTTGTTCATCACCTCCACGGCGTAGGGCTTCGGGGAGCCTATCTCTGGGTAGGTACCCATGCAGAGGGTACCGTCGAAATCAACAGCGATGATCATTCGTCACCTCCTCTTCCTCATTGATTATCTCCATCTCAAAGTGCATGATTGTCTTCAGAAAGAATTTCCCGTTTTTTCTAAATTCAGAATCCGAATCAATTACCAATGTTTCTTCAAGTTGGCATGCACGAGCCATTGTTTTATGAGCAATTTTACCAAGTGTTTGTGCATCTTTTATTTCGCAAATTGCTTTTATTATCTCATTTGTTGTCATTCTATTTTCGTTTTTAATTTGTGATTTAACTGTCAAATCTCCACTGTCAACTAAAACAGCGACGGTTCCTTTGATTCCTTCAGGTACTCCAGCAGGATGTAGTCTAACGGCTGCGTCTCCCAGTTGATGCCGGGGCGGTTCTTGTAAAGCGACTTGATCAGCCGGCGGCATTCGTCCGGCAGGAGGCCGGTGTCGAGCTTCGCTATCGGGAGGTTGATCCGGTCGAGGGTGAGGGTGGCGGCGTGCATGATCTTCGCGTTGCCTTTCCATACGCCCTTCAGGTAGATTTGCTTCACTGCGCCGATGGCGTTGCGAACCGGGTGGTGCAGGCGGATCGTGGTGAAGCAGGTGCAGTTCAGTTTGTTGTTGAAGTTCTCTTCAAATTCCAATCGTTCGTCCATGACTTTATAATATTTTCCTGTTTGTTGTTTGCATTTGAAGCAGTAGACCGTCCACTTGCTCGAAGTCCTCACCACCCGGCCGACGGTGGTACGGAAGCCGCAGGGACAGACGTAGATCCAGCGACCGGGGGTGAGGGTGGCGGTCTTTACTTTTTTCAATGGACAATTGACAGTTGACAATTGACAATTATTTGTTCGGTCATCCCGAATTGTCAATTGTCCATTGTCAATTGTCCATTCCTTCAGAGTCTGTTGAATGACGGTTCCAGCTTCTTCCATACGCCCATCTTGTCTTTCTCGAAGAAATAGAAGTTGGTGGCGGTCCCTTCGACCAGGTGCGACTCCTTGAACAGGTTCATGATGGCGGTGTATTCCGCGTCGCCGAACTGTTCCTCCAGCTCGTAGAGCTTCGAGATGGACTTGTAGTCGAGATCGCCGTACTTGTTGCGCTCCAGGAGCGTCATGGCGAGTTGGTACATCGGGTTCTCCTGTCCGTCCTCCTTGCCCTCGATCCACTGTTGCAGGAACTCGATCAGGCGCGAGGCGGCGGCATCGGCACGTTCGTCGAAGCGTTTCACCTTGTTTGATTTCACTTCAATGCGGAAGCAACCCTCCTGGATGGAGAACGACATCTGCCCCTCGCGGCGCAACTGGCCGTACTCGGCAAGCACCTGGCGGAACGCCTCGATCTCGTCCACGCAAAAGGCGTGCAACCCCTTCACTTCGTCGCACACGGCACGAACCTTCTGTTCCACCTTCTGTACCAGTTCGGCGCGGATGCCCTCGTAGGCGGCGCGTTTGTCCAATGCTTGTTGGCGTTCTTCCGCTCTCTTCTTTTCCAACAAGGCTTCCAGTTCCTTGCTGGAGAGTTTACTTAAGTCTTCCATTTTTCTTTGTTTTTGAATGTTGATTTATAATTGTCAATTGTCCATTGTTAATTGTCAATTGATTCTTGTATTTCACATATTCCCGGCGGAGGTAGGCGATCGACTGTTCCAGTTTGTCGATCTCCTCGTCCCACTCCTGGAGTAAACGGCGTTGCGCCTCCATGTCGCGGGTCGGCCGGGTGAGCAGCATATCGACCAGGAAGTCGCGTTCGCCTTTCAGGTAGTCCAGACGGCGGCGCAGGCGTTTGCCCTGTTCCTCGATTTCGTCGAGTTTGTCTTGTAATGGTATATAGTGTGCCATAATTGTCCATTGTCAATTCCCCAAGATGGAAAAATCCAATTCCGGGTTGCCGGTAATATCCACGCTGTTGCGCTTGCAATAGAGGTTGTAGATCGCCGTAAGGCGGCTCTCCGGGATCGCGTTGAAGTTGCCGCAGTTGGCGGCGCGGCAGGCGATGCCGATCACGTAGCGCACTTTCGCCTCGCGGCTCTCGAACGAGTAGCCCAACTTGTCCACCCACTTACTGATGGCGGCAATCACCCGCCGGCGGGCGTTGTTCTCCTGGCTATCATAGCGAGTCTTCTTCTGCTGGGGCGTACCCTTCATCGCCTCGATCATGAGGCTGTATTCGCGGGGGTACTTCGCGTACATCTCGCTGAGCGAGGTGGTACGGCCTCTGCTGTGCTCATGCACAATACCCTCCTTGATCACGTCTTTATAGTGCGGGTCGTAGCCCGGCACCTCCTTCAAGAGCGTCCAGAAGAGGGCATGCGAGGGGGCGCGGCGGCTGGTTTGTTTCTTTGTTGTTGCCATATTCTAATTATTAATTGTCAATTGTCTTGTTCCCGGAGGCGGAATCGAACCGCCCCGCGATAACCGTTCGGGATGTCAGTCTGAGATCTCTTCGACTGTCAGGATCTCCTTCAATTTCTCTCTCATTTGGGAAGAGAGCGTCAGGTTGATTTTTTTAGCGACGACCTTTCCTCCGTCGATTGCCAATCCGGTCTTGAAGGTGCCAAAACCCTCCAATACGACCGGCTCGCCGTTTTCAAAATGATTGTAGGCCATTTCTACAAATGCGCTCAGCACGCTCATGGTACGGATGGCCGGTATGCCGATGACCTTTTCTATCTCCGTTGCAATTTCTTTGGTTGAAACCTGCTTACCCTGTATGGGGCGTGCCTCTATTCCTTTGGAAGGCATTTGGATTCTTTTGTACTTAATCATATCATTTATCTGTTTTGAAGGTAAAACATCGATTCGAAAAACTCCTTGGTGAGCGGCTCGCCCCGGCGGTCGGCCTCGCGGATGGCGGGTTCGAGGTAGTCGGCCAGCTCGCCGTAGTTGTCGGCGTTCATCCGGAGCAGCTTCATGAGATCCTTGCCGTAACCCCGTCCCTCGAAGAAACGGGCAAAGGTGCGGTCGATCGGGCGGACGTGGCGGATCCCCGCCTTGAAGCGGCGGATAAACTGGGGCATGCCCTCCTTGCGCTTCGTCTTCTCCAATTTGTTCAGGATGTCGTCCGTCCCGATCATGACGATGGCGCAGATGCCCTTCAGGTAGTCATAGATCGTCTTGATGGAGAGGAGACCACGCACGGAGAGGTATTCCGCCTCGTCGAACACGAGGATCGGCAGGTTGCCGTTGTCGGCGATACGTGACAGCTCCACGCTGATGCGGTCGATCCGGTAGGAGACAGAGCCGTCGAACGACACCTTCAGCACCTTCTGTATCTTGCGCACCAGGTCGCTGATCGAGTCATTCTGGTTGCAGGTGACGACGTAGGTTCCTTGCGGATAGGCCTGCCGGAAACGCTCGACCGTGTAGCTCTTGCCGCACCCCGTTTCGCCCACGATGATGCGGGTGGTGGCGGTCTCTTTCGCCTCGGTCAGTTCCTTGACGATGTCGATAAACTGCTCGGTCTCGACTAATGGCCAATACTCCTTAGCCACCTTGTGCCCGATACGCCCGGCGAGGGCAAGGAACCATTTGTCGTCGATATCCGACTCCTTGCCGGTCCGACTGTTGATGAAGGTGAACACGCCTTTCATCATGCTGCTCAGGTAACTGACGTTTACGCCTGTCAGCTTCGACAGCTCGTTCTGGCTGATGCCTTTCTCTTCCATGTAGGCTTGCGCAGCCTGTATGATGGATTGTTTTTCTTCTACTTTCATAAGTCTCTGAATTTATCTAAGTCTATTCTTGATTTCGCATATTCTTCGTAGGCCATCTCTTTCTGTTTTTTCTCCGTTTGAGCGGCTTTTTGACGTTGTTTGAGCAGAGATTTGTCGAGTGTTTTTTCAGCCAACGCCCTTTCCTTTTGTTCGTTGGTGATTTCCTTGGCACGGTTACCACCCAAAAGGCGAGCTGTCACCTCGTAGGGTAGTTGCTCGTCGATCCAGCCGGCCACCTCTTTCACCTCGTTTTCGTACTGCGTGACGGCTTCCACCTGTGCGGCCTGTCGCCATACATGGTGGCCGAGGTTGCGGACGCTTTGGCCGGTCTCCTCCGCATGGCTGATACTTGCCTTGCGTGCGGCGAAGCAGGTGAACATGAAGCGGTCGTCCATCGTGTAGAGGTCGCATTCCTCCTCGTCCCAGTACATACGGGCTTTCACCTTGGCGGCATACCCTAAATAGTCCCGGATTACCTCGCCGATAGATTCCACTTCGGGAATCTCGAACATGTATTTCCGGTCGCCCTTCGTGATGACGATGTTGCCGCGTTGACGGGTGATCTCCTGCTCCGTGTAGTTGCCGGCGATGTGCCTCCAGACGCGCAGGTCGATCTCCTTGGCTTCCGGATGGATGCTTTCTGCATACAGTTCCGAACGGCTCTCGCCGCAGCGCATGACGCGGTTGTTCCAGTCCTCGATCTTCTGCCCGACCTGTTCGATCACTTCCCGGTAGGACGGGAAGGTCTCGGCATTGAGGTATTCGTCGTTGGCGGTATTCTCGATGTCCTTGCTGTCCCAACTGGAGCCGAGCCAGTTGAACTCGCTCCGGATGGTCTTTTTGAACAGGCGGAACTGCGTTTCGGCATAGTTCGCCTGCGAGTTGTGGGGTTCGATCGTGCGTGTCTTCCGGCAGACCTGTGCCAAAAACTCCTTGCTTTTCTCACCCGTGAACGCCCCGTGGTTATCGCTGATGAACTCCATGATCTCACGTTTACCGCAATCGCGCAGTCCCATCAGGACCGCCTCGCGTACCATTTCGGGGGTTTCCTTGTGTTGCCCGACCGATGCAGGAGCCCCCGACGATTTTGCCGGTCGCCACGTCCGATACCATGATGATATAGAGGCGCATTGAGCGCAATTTGCCTTCTTTATCCAAATAGGAATAGGCAAGTGTCCCGGAACCGTCGGCACACCAAAGCGAGTTGCCATAACGAAGCTTCTCCGAAGGGATATAGGAGAGAAAGGTAGAAGCGAACGCCTTATAGCCGTGCCGCTCGCGGTAGGTCATCTGCTTGGTGTTATACATATTCGTATAGTGGCAGAAGGTGGAATAACTAAGCGGTTTTTCGCCTAAATAGTCGATGTCGCGCTCATATTTTTCCCAAAGGGCGATCTTGCTCTCCTTGGCCGAGCCGCCGAAGTTCATCCATAGTTTCAGGATCAACGCCTCATGCAGGTCGAACCGCTTGATTTCACCGGTTTCTTCATCCACCAGCTTGCACTTGCCGATCTTGCGGGCGTTGTCGTTGCCGTAGCGTCCGGAGACGAAAAAGTCATACTGTTCCGACTCGTCCGCCGGGAAGTAATGGAGCTTCTTCCGGAGGCTCTCGCCGGTAGTCACCGTGAAGCCCTCTAACCGCTTCTTATGCAAAATCAGGGCGCAAGCCTTGTAGAACTCCTCTTTCGTGCGGCAGCCGAACGCCTTGTAGCCTCCATCCGCCGCCAACCGCTTGATGCAACGCGCCCAGGCGATGGCTTCTGCCAGTTCTCCGGCCTTGTCCTTATTATATTTGCAGGTACCGTTTACCTCGTAGTAACGGAAACGGAGAAGGTCGGTGTTACTGATCCGCTCCTTGACATACTCCTCGATACCCCTTTGCGAGCATTGCTCGGCAAGCCGCGCCTCCCGCTGGCGCAATTCGTCAGCCTCCATCATCAGCATATCCTTTTCGCCCAGCCTGGACCGATAGCGAGTATCCTTCCGGTCGGGGATATAGTCGTAATCGTAATAGAAACGGCCGTCAATCCGGGCGTAACGCCACGATTTGCCGGTCACCGGCAGGATATCTTTCATGCGGTGGCAGGGGGAGACGGAAGATTTATATTTAGAACGAGCACAAACCCGTAAATACTCATCCATGTTATCCCCCAGCGCATCGCAGATCAACCGCTCTGAGACCCACACCGTCGGCGTGTTCTGGAACGTCCTCACTATTATGTCACCTTGTCCGATACTCATTTGTTTATAATTTTTTATTTGTTCCCGGAAGCGGATTCGAACCGCTGACCATATCTTCTGGATTACCAGTTCCGATTGTTCTACCTGACTGAACTATCCGGGATACCACCCTCGTTCCGCGGGCCGCGTACCGATAGAGACACACGCCGTGTGTCTCAACCTAAATCAATCTTAATTGAAACCTAAACCCTGATTGTTATCCTTGTCGCTGCCACCTAACAGCCACAACATTACCTTATCCATCCATACCTCGAAACGATCCGCTTCCTCGCCACACGCTTTCTCGTTTCCGATCAGTAGCAGGCTGAACACGAACCATACCGTACAGAGCAACGCCCCTGTCAGTTCTCTGTCATTCTCAATTGTCCCTATCCCTGCAAAGAGAAAGATCCAACTGATGGCCCATCCGTAAAGAATCACTTTCGTTTTCATGATCAACCTTCTGCTAATTGCGCTTTCGCTAACACTTTCGTCTCATACACCAGCCCCGGATCCATCTTTTCCATCCAGCCGAACCGTTTTGCCAATAGGCGGTCCAACACCGCCCAGTCTTCCAGGCTCACGCAGTCGTTATAATTGTACCACTGGCTCTCGCCCGTCTCCGGATCCAACCCGACGATGCCCCAGAACTCCTTGCAGGCAGCCCCTATGCACACCTTACACTCGCCCTTGGCGATCACAACCCGGAACACCGGCCGTTCATCCACCTTCCGCCCGGTATAGACCAACATCAGGAAGTTCACCTCATACTCGGAATCCATGTTGAACGGTGCCTCGCACAAGGCCTTGTAGTCAATTCTCTTTCTTGTTTCCATATTCATTCTTTAATTATTAATTCAATTGCTCCGCCCCCGGTCTCGCTCCGGTACTTGCAAGTCGCCAGCTTTCTTAGGCGGAATAGTCTCGGTCTCAGTTAAATTGCCTACCTTTGTAGGTGAACTCAAAAAACTAATCAGTATGAATGATTTGATTAAATTTCAAGAAGCCTTGAACAATAAAGTTAAAGGCTTAAAGTGTCCTGTTTGTGGATGTAGCGATGGTAATTTCCGTACCAAGAACACACAAAACCCTCAAGTATTCGGACTTGTTTGCCCTCAATGTGGCCATGTTATTCTGTTTGACATAGATGTTCTGTTGGACAAATAGTTGGTTTTGTACATCCGTCAGCTATTTCATGTCTTAACTGTTGTAGCTGGCGGATTAGAAGATCCATTTCCTCTTCTTTGGTTATATCTCTTGCCTCGATATGAAATACTGCATCTGTTGCTATACAATTTTGTACTATTCCATATTTTATCTCGCAACAGATTTTTCGATACGATTTGGTTATTAATATATCCATGTTTTTCCTCCTTCCTCTTAAATCGTTATTACCCGTTCCTCTTTCTTCACCGACCCGCCTAACTTGATCGCCATCGCCCGGATCTTCCTTGCCAGCTCCGTATCAATCCGGCAATTCAATGCCTGACTGATCGTTTTGTCACTACACCGAAGGATTTCCTTTACCTTCTTTCTGATCGCTGTGTCCGCTAAAACTTTTGCCATATTCAATATTTAATGATTAATTATTATCTTTACAGCGTCGGTAATGTTCATTACGACGATGCAATATTAGTACACATTTTGAAAACTGCAAAATGTTTTCAGTTAAAATATTTTCAAAATGAAAACTTTTTATTCTAAGCAGGATGTTTTGAATAGGCTAAAAGAGGCTTATAATATTCAAAAAGACACAGATTTAGCAGGACTCTTGGGCATATCCAAGTCTACTTTATCTAATTGGGTGAGTCGAGACAGTCTTGATTACGACAAAGTGTTTTCAAAATGTGAACATATTAATATAGATTGGCTACTCACCGGTCGTGGTTCCATGCTGAAAAGCGAGGGAGTGCCGCTGATGGGTGACAAGGAAGGGGGGAAAGAGGAGGTTTTGCCGGAAATAAACTACGAATACAAGGGCGCACCTTATTATAATGTAGATTTTATCGGAGGCTTTGATTTGGTATTGAACGACCAAACCCGTAACCCGGATTATTATATCAATTTCGCACCTTACAACAAGGAGGGGGTCATCTGGTGTAACATCACTGGCCACTCCATGGAACCGGAACTAAACAACGGAGACTTCATCGCCATGAAGGAGATGCACTCGCCGATTCAGTATCTTCCGGCAGGAGAGATTTACGGCATCATCACGGAAGACTACCGCACGGTTAAGCGTATCCGCATGGCCGACCAAAAAGGCTTTGTCCGCCTGATCCCTACCAACAAAAGCCCCGAATATGCCGAACAGGAGATTCCTGTTGAGATGATCCGCAAGGTGTATGCAGTGCTGGGGAGTATGCACAGGTTGTTTTAATGATTGAATATCAATAATCAGCGCAAATTGTAAAATAGAAATATATGGAACTGAGAGACTTTATAAGTGAAACACTTATACAGATAGTACAAGGAATTAATGATGCGCAAGAGGCTTTAAAAGATACAGACTGCGCAATCAATCCAAGAGATATCGTCTTTGAAAATCGGAGCTATGTAAACTTGAAAAATAAACTACACATTGTACATGATATTGATTTCAATATAGCATTAACAAATACATCTAATTCAGAAGACAAAACAGGAATAGGGGTTATGTTGGGTTCTTTCGGAATTGGCAACAACAAGACATCTTCAGGCGGGAACACCTCAAATACAAACATATCTTTTAGTGTTCCTGTTGTTTTTCCGTCTGTAGATAATGAGAATAAGCCATTACCTCCAATTGTTATTTCACGAGGTAGGACACACCATTATTGATATAATAGATTATATGCTCCGCAAGATTCATTGTGCAATCACTTGGTTTGTAATTAGGATTTGAAAGCAGCCTTAGGACGATTTTCTTTCTAAGGCGCTTTTCTTTCCAAGCTTTTATTTTTGATAATACAGGTACATTCATCGTATGCAGACTCCTTTCTCTTCATATTCCTTTACTGTCGTTTCCAGCTCCTCTATACGTTTTCGTAAACGTTTTATTTCCTTTAAAATAGGACGAACAAAACCGGTTTTGTCTTCATAGTGAGGAGTAGCACCTGACGACATGCCCATCAATTTCAAGTATATGGCACAAAGAGCATGCCTATACAGGGCCGCATCCCGATGATCGTCAATAAGCGTCCGGATGATACCTTTCCGATCCACCTCGAAGTTAACAAAAACAACGTCGTCATCTTTGTGAACTTTTTCTTCCCGTTTCCCTATAGTTTTTCTGATCAATCTTTTCCACATACTACCATTATTGCTCATAATATTACTGTCTTTACATCGTTTTAGCCCTAAAATTACAACCATTTAAACACACCTCCAAACAAACCCACCCACAAAAACCAACGGTACAGAAAATGTAATACAAAAAAAGTATTACAAAAAGTATTACATTTTTGGTTACAAACCAACGGTACAACAAATGTAATACTTTCCAATTCGTTCCTTACCGTCCGCTCCGTATCAGATGCGACTGGATGATCATAGCCCGTTTGGTCATTTTGCAACTTCCGTCGGTCATTCCAGCGTGCAAAAGGCTGTTCTTGGTGATCCCGATCTCTTCCTCTGTCAACGTGTCGAAAATGGCGGAAATCGAGCCGAAATAGTAATTCTTTTTCTCAAAGATCAGATGTACATGGATTACTTTTGTCATAGTGTATTTCGTATATTCTTTGTCGCAAATATACCAAATAATAACTATATGGAATAATTTGAATAAATTTTCTTCAAAATATACCCAACAGAACAGGAAAGGAAAGAGACCATTTCAACCGCTCACCAGCCTCCATACAATCACTTCTCCAAACGTCCATTTAAGCACCTTTTATCACCCATCTTTACCCATACAGCCAGAAGTATCAGATTCGTCCATTTACAAACTCTTTGTCCCCTCCAAATTAAACCGAAATGCAATTTGCCCACAAAAAAGCGTTCTCATTTAAAATCAAATTCAAATCGATTCAACTTTAAACAAGGACGCTTCAGTTAAGCGTTTATTCTTATTCTTATTTGTCTTTCAGTGTTTTATGCGGTTTCTCCCATTAAATAAGAAGTTGTACTTTTGGTTTTGCCCCCTATAAGCATTTCCATTCACGCTTATGCACACAGCCGAGATACCGACCCAAACTCCACATATCCGACACCGGACCGTCTTTTCCACATTGCACGTAGCTTGAACCGCAACCTCGTCTGTTATGATGCCAACCAAACCAATGGCAAACTAGACACCAAAGAACCCATAAAAGTTTACTGGCTGAACCGAGAAATGGAACCGGGAAAAACTAACGGACTAAGTTTCATACAAAAAAAGATGGCCTACGGTTACAAAGTGGTTTCAATAGCAGAACATACTTGCACGATTACCCTAACGGCTTATCCGGAAAAGAAACTGACGATCTGTAGGGAGGGAGATCACTTCGTCTGCCATGTCAAGATAGACAACCGGCAGGCTATCCTACAATCTTTGTATGTCAAGGCCAGCCCCAACAATCCGCTAAATGTGGAATACGTGGAACTACAAGGCATAACAACCGATACTGGCGTCCCTGTTACGGAAAAGGTCAGCAAATAAAAAAGAAATACGGTTGCTATCAACTACACAGGTCTTTGAACTTTTTTGCAACTATTTTGCAACTAAAAAATGTAAAAACCGCTTGAAAAGCGTATTTTTGTCCTTGTATTTCAAAAAAGAGTGTTTTACGGATGAAGGTATGTATAGCTGAAAAGCCCAGTGTAGCACGCGAAATTGCAGAAGTTCTCGGGGCAACCAAAAAGATGAACGGGTATATTGAAGGAAACGGGTATCAGGTAACCTGGACTTTCGGACATCTGTGCACTCTCAAAGAGCCCAATGATTATTCAGAGAACTGGAAACGATGGAGTCTAGCTTCCCTCCCAATGATCCCGCCTCGATTCGGGATCAAGCTGATCAGCAATCCGACATACGAACAGCAATTCAAAACAATCGAAGAACTGATGCAGAATGCCGAAATGGTTATCAACTGCGGAGATGCCGGCCAGGAAGGAGAACTGATCCAGCGTTGGGTGATGCAAAAGGCTGGCTGTAAATGCCCGGTCTACCGCCTATGGATATCTTCGTTGACAGAAGAAGCGATCCGCGAAGGTTTTCAACATTTGAAAGAACAGTCCGACTTCACCAAGTTATACGAAGCCGGTCTTTCCCGCGCCATCGGTGACTGGCTGTTAGGAATGAACGCAACGCGCCTTTATACGCTCCGCTACGGACAAAATCGGCAAGTGCTTTCCATCGGACGAGTACAGACACCTACCCTTGCACTCATCGTAAACCGACAAGCCGAAATAGACAACTTTAAGCCGGAACCTTATTGGGAACTGAAAACAGTTTACCGAAACACTACTTTCTCGGTTACCAAAGGCAAATTCACGAAGAAAGAGGAAGGGGAAGCTTTCCTGGAAATAGTCCGGCAAAAAGAATTCACCGTCACCGACATATCAGAAAAGAAAGGGAAGGAATATGCTCCCCGCCTTTTCGACCTGACTTCGTTGCAGGTGGAATGTAATAAGAAATTTGCTTTCACGGCTGACGATACATTGAAGCTGATCCAGTCGCTATACGAAAAGAAAGTGACAACCTACCCGCGTGTCGACACCACTTTCCTAAGTGACGATATCTATCCTAAAGTTCCCAACACACTTAACGGCCTGGTTGACTATATCGACCTGACAGCCTCGCTGCTGAAGGCGAAAATACGGAAAGACAAACGTGTATTCGACAATTCGAAGGTGACGGATCACCATGCCATCATCCCGACCGGTGTACCAGCACGCAACCTAACGGACAACGAACGGAAGGTGTACGACCTGGTGGTCCGCCGTTTCATCGCAGCTTTTTACCCAGACTGCGAAATCTCGACTACTACGGTATTGGGTAAAGTCGACAAAGTAGATTTCAAGGTAACAGGCAAACAGATATTGAAACCGGGATGGCGCGTTGTGTTCGGAGCAGAGCAGAAAGACTCGGACGCCGAACCGTCAGATGAAGAAGGCGTACTGCCGGATTTCATAAAAGGAGAAAGTGGCCCCCACAAACCGACATTAGGCGAAAAATGGACACAGCCGCCCAAACCCTACACCGAAGCGACATTGCTCCGCGCCATGGAAACAGCCGGTAAACTTGTGGACAATGACGAATTGAGAGACGCATTGAAGGAAAACGGTATAGGCCGTCCTTCCACCCGCGCCGCCATCATCGAGACTTTATTCAAACGCAATTATATCCGCAAGGAACGCAAGAACCTGTTTCCTACAGCTACCGGTGTGGAACTCATCGACACGATACAGGAAGAGCTGCTGAAAAGCGCCGAACTGACCGGTCTTTGGGAAAAGAAACTACGACAAATCGAACGGGGCACCTACGAAGCCCGTACTTTTTTGGAAGAGCTTAAGCTGATGGTCCATCAAGTAGTGATCAACGTCCTCTCCGACCAGACCGGACGCACCATCACAATCGAGCAGGCTGCTCCAGAGAAGCCCCAAACCGAAAAGGAGCCGAAAGGGGAAAAAACGCGCAAACCGCGTGCCAAGAAGGAAAAGACTGCCGGTCAACCAGAATCAACAACCGTTCCCGTAAAGCCGGTATGCCCGATCTGTAAGAAAGGTAGCATCCTGCGTGGAAAAACGGCTTACGGCTGTTCCGAATATAAAGATGGTTGTACTTTCCGCATGGATTACGCCACCTATGGCGAAGGATTGTCGGATGAGGAATTAGTGAAGGTGATCAGTGGAATCAGAAAGGATTAAACCGACAAATTGGTTTACACTTTCTTTACGACAAATCAAATATGAAAACATAATTAATAAAGAACTACAAAGTATTTTAAAACAAAATGGGATTTAATAATTAATCTAAAATCAATGAAAGAAGAATGGTTCCCTTTGGTTAATGAAAAGGGAGAGACAATAGGAAAAGCTACCCGTAAGGAGTGCCATAACGGATCGAAAATGTTACATCCGGTAGTGCACCTACATATTTTCAATAAAGCAGGTGACCTCTACCTACAAAAGCGTTCGATAAACAAAGATATCCAACCCGGTAAATGGGATACAGCAGTAGGGGGACATATTGACTACGGAGAGACGGTCGAAGATGCCCTTCACCGGGAAGTACGGGAAGAATTAGGGATAACAGATTTTATCCCGCAATTCATCACCCGTTATGTATTCGAATCGGCTATAGAAAAAGAGTTAGTCAACACCTACCGTACCATTTACGACGGTCCGATCATCCCTGACCCTTCCGAACTGGACGGTGGACGTTTCTGGTCTCCTTCCGAAATCCTCGAAAATATGGGAAAAGGAATTTTCACACCCAACTTCGAAAGGGAATATAAACGGTTATTCATGTAAACTACAAAAACACTAAAACAATGGCAAAAGAATTAGAACTCAAGTACGGCTGTAACCCCAACCAGAAGCCATCGCGCATTTTCATGCAGCAAGGGGAGTTGCCCATAGAAGTCTTGAACGGACGTCCCGGATATATCAACTTCCTGGATGCTTTCAACAGCTGGCAATTAGTAAAAGAACTGAAAGAAGCAACTGGACTGCCCGCCGCCGCTTCCTTCAAGCACGTAAGTCCGGCAGGGGCCGCCGTGGGTATCGAGATGAACGATACGTTGAAGAAAATCTATTTTGTGGACGATCTTCCGCTCACTCCGCTTGCAACCGCCTATGCTCGCGCCCGCGGTGCCGACCGTATGTCGTCCTACGGCGACTTCATCGCACTCAGCGACATATGCGACGAAGCGACTGCACGCCTCATCAACCGCGAAGTTTCCGATGGCGTCATTGCTCCCGACTATACGTTGGAAGCGCTTGAAATCTTGAAAAATAAACGGAAAGGCACTTATAATATCATCAAAATCGATCCAGACTACTGCCCCGCTCCTATCGAACACAAAGATGTTTTCGGCATCACATTCGAACAGGGACGTAACGAGATCAAATTAGACGAAAACCTGCTGACCAACATCCCGACCCTGAACAAAAATTTCCCAGACGAAGCGAAACGCGACCTGATCATCGCCCTTATCACACTGAAATATACGCAGAGCAACTCAGTCTGCTACGTTAAGGACGGACAGGCCATCGGTATCGGTGCCGGCCAGCAAAGCCGTATCCACTGTACCCGTCTGGCGGGCAACAAGGCAGATATCTGGTACTTACGCCAGCATCCGAAAGTAATGAATCTGCCTTGGATCGAGAAAATCCGTCGTGCAGACCGAGACAACACGATCGACGTCTACATCAGCGACGACCACGAAGATGTTTTGGCCGACGGTATCTGGCAACGGTTTTTCACTGAAAAACCGGAAATCCTGACACGCGAAGAAAAACGTGCCTGGCTGGACACACTTAAAGGCGTTTCATTGGGCTCCGACGCCTTTTTCCCCTTCGGTGACAATATCGAACGGGCACACAAAAGCGGCGTAGATTATATCGCACAGGCAGGCGGTTCCGTCCGTGACGATCATGTGATCGACACGTGTGACAAATACGGCATCGCAATGGCATTCACAGGTGTACGGTTGTTTCACCATTAACAAGGGAATTCTTGTTTTTAAAACATTAGTGTTTTTCACATTTGGTTCTTCGTCAATTAAGAGGTAACACTTGACAACCAAAGTTCAACAAATAAAGAAGTTTGAATGAAATCAATAGAGAATGATATACTTCTACATGCAATTGAATAAACCAATGAATAGCAAAATACAATAAATGGAAACCTCTAAATTGACGAAGAACCAAAGATTTTATGGAATAACACGTATTCTGCCCTACGCTTGAACCTCAAGAGGGCATTTAAGCAGCTTCCGGTAAAAAACTACTCGTCCTTATAAAATTACTCCTCCAACATCCCTTCCAAATAACGGTCGGGAGCTAACCCTATGCTCTGGAGGAATCCCGCCAGAGCGCTATATGTTAAACTATTCTCCGACAAGTTCATCAAGGCAATCCGGCGGAGACATCCGAACGGGATCGCATAATCCACATAAGGGACCAAGTTAGCCCCTATAAAATCATATCCCGCTTCTACCGGATCACAAAATTGTACAAGCCGCCATTCCTGTTCAGAGGCCCAACAAGGTTCCCGCACTTCCAGGCAAGCATTGCAAAGCATCGAGAAGAAACGTGAATCCCGCTTGAACCCGGTATGCTCTTCATCATAAAAGAATTTGTCATATTCCCGCCTCATCTGCGAAACAAACGCGTTCAGATTCTCCTCCTCATTATATTTGCAACGGAGCAAGTATTTTTCCTCCGACAAACTATACTCACCTAGTGCCCCGTAATCGAAAGTCAGCCGCAAACAGGAAGTATCCTTTTCCTTCACACCGGAAGGGATTTCCAAATTCTGGTAAAGGGAAAGAGCGTACATCTCCACCTCCGGTCCGATAAGCATCCGGCGGTTCTCCCGGAAAAAAGGAATATTTTGTTTACTAAGCTCCGGCCCGATGCCTTTTTGCTCTTCATGCAACACGATCGAACGGCGAAGCAGGGACAAACCGTATCCGATTATTTCGTCCGACTTGGCATACAACAAATTAGGAACATGCAAGGTGAATGTTCCCGGCGTCTTCGACTCCTTGCATCCGCGAACAAAGGATTCTATTGAAACATAGGAATATAAATCCATCTTTTATGATTTTTTTGGACGTCAAATATACAATTTATATTAGAGATTATCTACCTTTGTTAAAACTTTTATAAACTACATAAAACCAATAAAACAAAATGAAACGTCGTGATTTCCTTAAGACCAGTGTTGTAGCAGGTGTAGCCTTATCTCTGAACTTTGAAGGATTACAGGCTGCTCTCTCCTCGAATACAGTAGCGGTAGAGCAAGCACCCGATCTGGTAGCAGTAATGGGCGGTGAACCGGCAGTCATGCTCGACAAAGCCTTAGAAGCGCTTGGCGGCATCGGCAAATATATCAAAAAAGGGCAGAAAGTCGTTATTAAGCCCAATATCGGCTGGGACCGTACACCGGAACTGGCCGGTAATACCAATCCTGAATTGATAAAGGCCCTCGTAAAGAAATGTTTCGAAGCTGGAGCCGAAAAGGTAACGGTATTCGACCACACGTGCGACAACTGGCAGAAATGTTATGAGACAAGCGGCATCGCCGCCGCCGTAAAAGAAGCAGGTGGTATCATCATGCCAGGCAACGACGAAAAATATTTCAAAGAAGTAGACATTCCCGACGGCGTGACACTGAAAAAAGCCAAGATACACGAGTCACTGATCGAAGCGGACGCCTGGATCAATGTTCCCATCCTAAAGAACCACGGAGGAGCCAAGCTGTCATGCGCAATGAAGAATATGATGGGGATCGTCTGGGACCGCCGCTTCTTCCACCAGAACGACTTGCAGCAATGTATCGCCGATATCTGTACCTGGAAGAAGAAACCGGTTCTGAACATCGTGGATGCCTACCGCATGATGCATCAGAACGGTCCGCAAGGAAAAAGTGCAGCTGACGTGGCTACGTTGAAATCGATGATTGTTTCTCCGAATATCGTCGCCGTCGATACGGCCGCCCTCGCTCTGTTCAACCAAGTAAAAAAATTGGATATGGCTGCCGTTGGACATTTGAGCAAAGGGGAAGCTCTTAAATTAGGTTCTACCGATCTGAAAAAAATAAACATCAAACGTATTAAGATCTGATGAAGAAACGGAATTATCTAAAGGGATTGAGAGTTTTGCTCGCAATCCTCTTTTTTGTACCCATACTTTTGTTTTTCGTAGACTTTTCAGGAGTTTTACCGGATAGTGTACATCGTTTGCTGCATCTGCAACTGATGCCGTCCTTGTTGGGAGGAATGGTCGGTCTGATCGTGTTCCAATTCTTGCTGGCACTGGCATTCGGACGTATTTATTGTTCCACGATATGTCCGGCAGGCGTATTCCAGGATATCATCAACCGTCTATTTTGCATCGGTAAGAAAAAGAAGAAAGGAAGCCGTCGTTTTACTTACCACAAGCCGATGAACCGGCTACGCTACGTACTGCTGGTAATTACGGCAGTCATGGCTGTTTTCGGTCTTAGCGAATTGTGCCTGCTCTTAGACCCGTACAGCAACTTCGGACGTATTGCGGCAAGTCTGTTCCGTCCGATCGTGATGTGGGGGAATAACCTACTCGCCGACCTGCTGATGAAAGTGGACAACTACTCGTTGTTCCATGTGACAATCAGTACCGTGACGGCTTCCGGTCTGATCGCAGCAACCATCGCATTGCTTGTTTTCATCGTCATGACTGTTTTCCGCGGACGATTGTTCTGTAATACGATCTGCCCTGTCGGAGCTTTGTTGAGTCTTTTCTCGCGCTACTCGTTCTTCCGTATAACTTTCGATAAGGAAGCCTGTACGCATTGCGGGAATTGCGAACATACCTGCAAGGCGGAAGCGATCGACAGCAAAAACCTGACGATCGATACATCCCGTTGCGTAGATTGTTTCAATTGTGTTTCTTCCTGTGCCAAAGGCGGCTTGCAGTATCGTCTACAATTTCCGGGTATGAAACAGGAGGAGACAGTCGATACCCAAGCTGTAAAGGAATTATATTCCAGCCAACTGACAGTCGCCAACAGCCGCCGTACATTTCTGGCCACAAGTGCAACCATTGCCGCCTCGCTGCCGATCGCATCTGCGATTGCCGAAGGAGGAAAAGGGAAAATGAACAGAAAAGGCAGAAAAAAGTGGCCTCCCCTCACGCCTCCGGGTTCTATCAGCTTGGAACGTTTCAAAGACAAATGTACAGGATGCCAGATATGTGTCGTCCGCTGTCCGAGCCAGGTCTTGCGCCCGACAGGATTGGAATACGGTTTGGATTATATGTTGAAACCACGTCTGGCCTATATCAGCAGTTATTGCAACTACGAGTGCACAGTCTGTTCCGATGTATGCCCTACCGGTGCGATCAAACCTCTGACTATCGAAGAGAAGACAACGACACAGGTCGGCATTGCCACTTTCTTCAAAGGCCGTTGTGTTGTTAATACGGAAGAGAAAGACTGCGGTGCCTGTGCAGAACATTGCCCGACCCAGGCCGTACACATGGTTCCTTACAAAGGAACACTGACAATCCCGCAGATCAACCCTGACCTTTGTATCGGATGCGGCGGATGCGAATCGATCTGTCCGGTACGCCCAATGCGTGCCATCATCGTCAAATCGAACGTTGAGCACAAATTCGTCGAAAAGCCTAAAGAAGAGGAAATCAAAGAAATTGAGGTAGACGATTTCGGTTTCTGATTAACGATATATAACCGACTATATTATGAGGCCTTATTTGTGAAAGTAAGGCCTTTTCTTTATCTTTGCAGCCATGAAATTCGAATTACAACATAACGACACAAAATCAAATGCAAGGGCGGGTCTGATTACCACTGATCATGGAGTAATTGAAACGCCTATTTTTATGCCGGTCGGCACACAGGGCACAGTTAAAGGCGTCCACATGACCGAGTTGGAAGAAGATATCAACGCACAAATCATTTTAGGAAACACATACCATTTATATCTCCGTCCCGGATTGGAAATATTGGAACAGGCAGGCGGATTACACAAATTCAACACATGGAACCGGCCAATCCTGACAGATAGTGGTGGTTTCCAGGTTTTTTCTCTTTCCGAAAACCGCAAGTTGCATGAGGAAGGCGCCATGTTCCGCTCACATATCGACGGCTCCAAGCATCTGTTTACCCCGGAAAAGGTTATGGATATCCAGCGGATCATCGGGGCAGATATCATTATGGCTTTCGATGAATGTTGTCCGGGCGATGCCGATTATGAATACGCGAAAAAGTCCCTCGGTCTGACGGAACGTTGGCTGGACCGTTGTTTCGAACGTTTCAACTCTACAGAGCCGAAATACGGTTACCAGCAAAGTCTTTTCCCGATTGTACAAGGTTGTGTTTATCCGGAACTGCGTCGAAAGGCAGCCGAGAATGTAGCGGAAAAGGGCGCTGACGGCAATGCGATCGGTGGCCTGGCAGTAGGCGAACCAACAGAGAAGATGTACGAGATGATCGAAGTAGTCAACGAGATCCTGCCGAAAGACAAGCCTCGTTACCTAATGGGAGTCGGCACACCGATCAATATTTTAGAGGGGATTGAACGGGGTATCGATATGTTCGACTGCATCATGCCGACGCGCAACGGACGTAACGGACAGATATTTACCCGCTTCGGCACGATCAATATGCGTAATAAGAAATGGGAGAACGACTTCTCTCCTATCGATCCGGATGCTCATTCGGCTATCGACACGCGCTACAGCAAGGCGTATCTACACCATTTGATCAAAGTGAATGAGATGTTAGGACTTCAACTGGCATCAATTCATAACCTCGCGTTTTACCTGTGGCTCGTAAAAGAGGCACGCAAACATATTATTGCCGGCGATTTCACGACCTGGAAGAGTGAAATGGTCCGTCAATTATCAAACCGGTTATAAGCAAACTATCACATGAAATTCAAACTGAAACGGATAGACTGGTATATCATCAAGCAATTCTTAGGTACTTATATCTTTGCGATTGCCCTGATTATCGCTATCTCGGTCGTCTTCGATATAAATGAGAAGATCGACAAGTTCCTGAGTCCGGACGTACCGTTGAAAGCGATTGTCTTCGACTATTACATGAACTTCATCCCGTATTTCGCGAACCTGTTCAGTCCGTTGTTTACTTTCATTGCCGTTATCTTCTTCACCTCAAAGTTAGCAGACAATTCAGAAGTGATCGCAATGTTGGCGAGCGGGATGAGTTTCCGGCGTCTGATGTTGCCTTACGCGATTTCGGCAGGGATCATTGCACTCAGTACGTTTGTGCTGAACGCTTATATCATTCCGCCTGCCAACGCCACGCGTATCGACTTCCAAAACAAATATATCAAGAATAAGAAGGTAGACTATGTCCGTTCCGCCCAATTGGAGATCGAGCCGGGCGTAATCGCCTATTTCGACCGCTACGACGCGCGTTCCGGGATGGGATACCGTTTCTCTTTGGAGCACTTCGAGAACAAGAAGATGATTTCACGCCTCACGGCAAACTCCATCAAATACGATTCGCTATACAATTGGACGCTGATCGACTACATGATCCGCGACTTCGACGGGATGCGCGAACATATCACCGAAGGGAGCCGCATGGACACCACATTGACAATCGTCCCTTCGGACTTCCTGATCTCTGTCAATGACTGCGAGACGATGACTTCTTCCGAACTGTCCACGTATATCGACCGCCAGAAGAAAAGAGGGATCGGCAATATCCAGACGTTCCAGATCGAATACCACAAACGTTTTGCCGCCATCATGGCCGCCTTCATCCTGACCTCCATCGGAGCCTCGCTCTCTTCCCGCAAGATCAAAGGAGGCATGGGGTTAAACATCGGCATCGGACTGGCCTTGAGTTTCTCCTACATCCTCTTCACCACCGTCACATCGACCTTCGCCATCAACGGCAACCTCAGCCCTGCTATGGCCGCCTGGATTCCGAATATATTGTATACGTTTATCGCGATTTATTTGTACCGGAAGGCACCGAGATAAGAAATGTTTTGCAAAACCAACCATCATACTATCATAATCGTCCGTATATTGTTTTAAAACAGTGTGTTACGACATGACAGTTGCCGTTTTATACTATCATTCATCTGTCATAACCATGTAATCGTCTCCGCGATGCTACCTTTGCCATTTATGGGGGAGTAAATTTCTTA
>ERZ1673744.639-NODE-639-length-42760-cov-76.137267_pt1 | contig 42760 bp, 55 predicted proteins | sample MGYA00580207_ERZ1673744 | MGnify/ENA primary metagenome ERZ1673744 (study PRJEB41218, sample SAMN15661751) | gut metagenome | host: Homo sapiens | place: Canada: London | collected 2015-08-20/2019-03-30 | study: EMG produced TPA metagenomics assembly of... | reverse complement strand
TGACCTGGCCGGGCTGGACGACGCGACGATCCGAATGCCCTACTATAAAGGCAAGAAGATCACAGGCAAGGTCGTCCGGGCGCGGATTGTGCTCGACCGCAGCAACAAGACCTGGGAGTGGGGCTACTACGTTTGTGTCCAGCTGGACGCAGATCAGACGCCCGACGCCGTCAATTTTCTGTACTTCTGCCATTGTTCGTCCCTGCTGGTGCAGGTCGGTCAGAAAGTCAGCAGCGGTGACGCGCTGGCTGTTATGGGGCGGACTGGCAACGCGGCACTGGGGGACTGCCCCTACGACCACTGCCATCTGGAAGTCCGTGCCACGGCGACCGGCAGGGGGCTTGACCCCACCGCCTACGCAGGCTGCGACAATGCCGTGGGCGTTTATGGCACGGCGGCGTCCTCCGCCCCGACAGAGAGCGGGGAAACCGTCATCGACGTGTCCTACCACCAGGGCGTCATCGAATGGACGAAAGTCCCCTACCGCGCCCTGGTGCGCATCGGCTACCGTGGGTATGGCACCGGCGCACTGATGAAGGACGAGCAGTTCGACGTCAACCTGACCGGAGCCAAGGCCAACAACAAGCTGCTGGGGTTCTACTTCTTCAGCCAGGCCATCACCGAGGACGAGGCCCGCGCCGAGGCGGACTTCTGCGCCAGCCTGGCCCCGACAGGCTATCCCTTGTTTTTCGATGCGGAGTGGAGCCACAGCGTCCACGATGGCCGTGCGGACAACCTGACCAAGGCGCAGCGCACGGCCTGCGCCCGAGCGTTCTGCACGCGTGCCAAGGCGCTGGGCTTCCAGCCGGGCGTCTACACATTTACCTCGTTTGCCACGGCAAACCTTGACTACGAGGGCCTGTGCAAGGACTACATCGGCTGGCTGGCCGACACCCGCGCCAACTACGACACGAGCCTGCCGCGCTACATCCACCAGTACGGTCAGACCGCCAAAGGCGGTGTGCCTGGCATCGGGCCGGAGACCGATCTCAACCGCATCGTCAAGACCCTGCCGACGCTGGACAAGCCAGCCGAGCCGACGCATCAGGAGATTTGGCTCGACCACGTTGTGCTGCCGAACGCCGCGGCGATGGAGTTCTACACCGTCGCCAAGAAGTACGGCCTGGACAACGATAAGGCGTACCACGCCAAATTTGTGGAGGGCTGACCGTGCCGGAGTGGATAGCAAAATACTGGATTCAATGGGCCTTCGGCATCATCACCGGCGCACTGGGGCTGGCATACAAGCGCCTCTCGGCTAAGGTCAAGAAGCACGAGGAAGAACGCCAAGCCAAAGCCAAGGCCCAAGAAGCGGAAATGGCGGCCATCAAGGAAGGCTTGCTGGCAATCCTGCACGACCGCCTGTACCAGGCCTGCACCTACTACATCGCGCTGGGGTACATCGACACCGCGGGCCTCAAAAACATCGAGTACATCTACAAGGCATACCACGCCCTGGGCGGCAATGGTACAGGCACCGAGCTGTACAACCGCGCCAAGGCGCTGCCCCTGAAGGAGGACTGACCCATGAATGATTTCTGGAAGAACCTGGCGTCACTGGTTAAGGTCAAGACCATCGTGACACTGATCGTCGTGGTCGTTTTCGCAGTGCTGGCCCTGCGCGGCGGCTTGCAGCCCGACACAGTAATGACTATCGTCACCATGGTGGTGGCGTTCTACTTCGGCACGCAGACGGAGCAAAAGAAGTGATTCAATAAAATGAACCCCTGGGACGCTGAATCCCAGGGGTTCATTTTATTGAATCGGAGGCCTGAAAATAGTACCCACTTTAGTACCCACTTTCAATTCCAGCAGTGAAAAGGCTGTCCCCGAGCATTTAAAAATTGCGCTATTATCGCTTAATAATTTCGCTAGTGAACCGTCAATTCCGCTAGAGAAACAATCAAGTAGGGTTCGACCCCCATCACCGGCATTCAAAAATAAAGCGCTGAATCGTTGGATTCAGCGCTTTTATTTTTATTCAGTACCCACTTTAGTACCCACTTCCTCAAAAGGTTGCAAAAGCCGCTGGTACAGCCCCGCGAAATCATCCGCCACGCGCGTAACATCATCCCGCAAGGCATGGGCGTAAATTTCAAAAGTATCCATATTTGAGCTATGCCCCACCCAAGACTTCACCTCACCAGCAGGGAGCACCTTTGCAATCGATACGAAGGTATGCCTCAACTCGTACAAAGAAGTTGGTGGAATTTCGTGAGCCTTGCAATAACGTTGCCACGCCCCATAGTAGCTCCGTTCTGAATCAATGGGGAAAATGTGTACGTCCCTTCCCGTGTAGGAGTACTGCTCCTGCAAGATTTGAGCCAACAAGGGAAACAAAACAAAACTTCTTTGCGCGTTTTGATTTTTCCCGCTTGTCGTTTCACCATAGGTATTTATCGCTTGCCGAATCAAAACCAGCCCGCCAGACAGCTGGCTCCAATTCGTCGCCTTACCATGGAACCCGACTATATCCTTCCATCGTAGTCCAATTAACTCCCCTGGTCTAAGTCCCGCAGCCACTTGAAACCGATAGGCCCGAACCAAGGGGTCTACGCAGGGCTTACCCTGCCAAGTACTCCAATCATCAGCAAAAAGAATTCGTAAGCCGTCCGGCTGCAAGATTTTTCGTTGGCGATTACGCGCTCCTTTGGGCACCTGGAGCGCCTCCAAGTGCAGATCAGCATAGTTGTGTGCTCTCGCCCACTTATAAAACGCCCGGATATCCTCGCAATAGCTTTGCAGGGTTTTCTTTGACTTTCCTTCTGCGTAGATAGCGTTAATAAGGTCTTGCCATTGCCCCTCGGTCACCTTGTCAATACGCTTGGCCGCCATCACCGGGAGGATGTGCGTCCGCCAGCGGCTCTCTAAAGGTCTCCAGTGGCTCTGGCTTGTCGCTTTTTGCACGGATTCAAGCCATTCGACATATAGCTCCTCAATCCTGCGATTCTGACAGACCAGTCCTTCATCCAGCCACGCGTCGGCCTTGGCGTTGCATTCCCGCTGGCCTTTACGGCCCGGCACACTGCTGACAAAGGTGCGGCGAACGCCGTCCTTCTGTACTTTAATTTGCCAGCGATTAAGGCTCTCAACCCACACCGCTGTGTTTGTTCGTTTACCCATAAAAATAACCTCCAGGTACACTTTGACAAGCCTGCCCGAAGGTGGTACAATACGATTGCTAGGTCGGATTGTTCCACACGAGCAAGCCACTCTATCAAAACGCTTCACGGTTGCCGCCGTGAAGCGTTTTTTTTATTTATGCCAATTCATACGCTTTTTCAAGCAAGGGCCGCACCTTTTCCAGATCACCGAAACTTGAAATTTTAACGCGCAGGTCGCCGGTTCCCAGATGTCCAACATTACGGACATCCTGAAGCAGCGATCCATCCAGTTCAACCTCGTCAGGGTTCAGCTTCAGGAAGATGTAGACCCAGGACTGGTGCAGTTCCAGACAAGCCAGATTTGTCAGCCGCCGGTAAGCACGGTAGAACTTCAAGTCACTGGCCGAAACATCATCACCCAAATCTTCAATCGCACGACACACAGCGTTGTACAGTTCCCGCAGCTGCACGGAGGCCGCCGCGACCTTTTCTGCGTGTGTCTTTTGAGCAGACGTCGCCTTTATGGATGCACCCGGCACAGTACTCTGCGGATTCACAGAGAACACCTTCGGATGCGGAATCGCTGCGCCCTTCGGCGCATTCAAATACTCGAAAAGAATAAGGTCATCGCCATAGCGGTAATAGCGAATCAGCTTGATAAGCCGCCCCATCTGATTGACCGCGTGTACATCGTACCGGGTAAAGTCGTTTGCAATGCACATCACGCAGGGATTCGACCAGTCCACCTTCTCGGCGGCTTCTTTTCCCAAGCTTGCTTCTACAATCTTTTCAAAGTCAGCTTGATGATCCATCAGCCAGTCCAGATAGAACAGCCCTTGATTTATGACGTTTTCGTTCAGCCCACGCTTGTACTCAAAAATAACCGGGCAGTTGTTCTCGTCGATACCGATGCTGTCCATCCGACCACTTGTTATTTCCCACTCCGTCCGAAGAAAATGCACACCGAAGAAGGTGTCCATATTTGCTTCAACAAGTTGCTGGAGGTTTTTCTCCAACGCGACCGGCATGGCTTGCAGTTGCTTGACCGGCGACACCGTAGAAAACAATTTTAATTCAGACATTTGTAGCACCTCACTCCCCGCGGCAGAAGCCCACAACGCGGCCTTCGATTTGAATATCGTTTAATTCAGCACCACGATACACCAGTGGCGTATACGCTGGATTAACAGGAACCAGCGTCACCGTGTCACCTTCCTGGTAGAAGCGTTTAAGGGTAGCTTCTTCTCCAATGCGAACAGCCGCAATCTGGCCGTTCTCAACTTCGGGCTGGCAACGGATGCAGACGACATCACCGTCCAGATAGCGCGGTGCCATTGAATCACCGTGGCAGGTCAACGCAAAATCCGCACGCCAGGCCGCGGGAACACCTATGCGGGCCTCAACATTTTGTTCTGCCGTAATAGGCGTTCCACAGGCAATCGCACCCACCAGAGGGACAGTAGACATGACCGGTAGCGGTTCAAAGCCCGAAGGTATCGCCAAATTTATCAGTCTCGTGGTACGTTCGCTACGCCCAGTAAGGTAGTCCAGATCAACATTGAAGCAGTCGGCCAAAGCCTCCTGAGAACCTAGCGGGGGTTTACGCTCTCCCCTTTCATACATATTGATGGTACTTTTCGACACCCCAATCTTACTCGCCAGCTCTTGCTGAGACAGGCCATGCGCCTGTCGGAGTTCCCGGATACGTTCGGCAATAGTCATACAGCCCACTCCTTCTTCTTTTAGTGCACGTTTAGTGTAGCACATTTCGTGCACCATTGCAAATGAAAAAGTACACAAATTGTGCTCGGTAATTTTGTGCACTTTTTGTGCACGTTTTTTGTTGACTTTTGGACACGTTTGGTGCACAATAAGAGAGCACGGTGAGTGCACGAAAGAGAGGTGACACAGATGGACGCACAGGCAATCGGCAAGACGCTAAAAGACCTTCGGCTTTCTTCCGGACTTTCTCGAGAGAAGGTCTGTGAAGAACTCGGAGTTGGGCTTTCAGCGCTGGCCATGTACGAGCGAGGCGAGCGCATCCCCCGGGATGAGATCAAACTCCGCATCGCTCGGCTTTACGGAAAATCCGTAGATGACATTTTTTATGCCCAGAAGAGCACTTTAAGTGCACAGTAGCAAAACACTTTGGAGGCACGCCATGCGAAAATACATCAAACTACGGCAGCGACTGGTTGCAGCCGACGCGGACGCCGTAGAAGTGGCCCGGCGAATAGGCAGAGGCCGCAGCTACGTCAGCCGCAGGTTCACAGGGCAGCAGCCATGGGACGCCGCAGACATGGCGATCCTCGGCGAGTGGCTTAAAATCCCGCCCGAAGAATTCTACGACTACTTCATCCGCCCCTGGGAGGGCAAAGAAAGAGAGGCGCTCCAATGAAACACGTTCTGAAGCTGGCAGGCACGGCGACCACGGTGCTGCTGATTGCAGCACTGGGGAGCCTGAACATCCCCGGTATCATCCTGGGCACGCTGGCCCTAAATGCCATCTGCGGTGCAGCCCTCAAGCACACGGAGGTGCTCAATGGAAAAATTCATTCTCAGAGATAAGGCGGGCAGCCCGGTATTCATCCAGCAGCCCGGCAACTTGGACAGACCGACGGTACGGCTGACCCCTACCACATTCCAGTGGGTCAAGATGCTTGCCAAAATGGCGGACTCCGACATGGGCGACGTCGTCGAGCAGTGCGTAATCTACGCCATCAGCAACATGGCCGCGAAGGAGGACTGACATGAACATCAACATCAATATCCGCGCCGACAGCGCAGACGATTACAAGGCTGCCATCAAGGCACTGATGGATGGCGCAGGCATGGTCGGGTTTGATACCCCCAGCCTCACGCTTCCCGCTCCCCGCTCGGGGAGCGTCAAGGCCCAGCAGCAGGCCACCGTAGAGGCCCCTGTGCCCAGCGCCGGGGAGTTGCCCATCGAAGCCCCGAAGCCCGCACAGACGCCCGCAGGCGACTGGACGCCGGGCGGCGGCAAGCAGGCCGAGGACGCCGCCCCGGTCAAAGAAGTAACGCTGCCGGATCTGCAGGCAGCGGGCCGCAAACTGGCCCTGGCGGGCGGGCAAGATAAGCTCGGAGCCATTCTGGCGAAGTACAACGTCCGCAACCTTACCGGGCTGTCTGAGCAGTCCGCCGAGACCAGAGCGCTGGCCCTGGCAGATTTGGAGGCGGCCAACAATGAGTGATAGCGCACGTGTTGTTCTCGAACTCGACGAGGAAACAAAAAAGTTTCACTACGAGTTCAGCGGCAATTTTATCGGCCAGACCTACTGCTTCGCCAGAGGCATGGCAGCACGACTCCATCAGAGCAGCCTTTCTAAGGCCGAAAAGATGGCCGTCATCATGGCCGTTTTTGAACAAACCAAAGAGGATCTGGCAGATTTGGAGGCAGCAAACAATGAGTAAGAAACCTGTAAGCATCCACATCACCCACGATGGCGATCACAAGCTGGAGATGCAGTGCTCCGGAAACCCCTTCAGTATCCTTCACTGCCTCGTCATGGCCGCCGCCAAGACCATCCGGTTCAACGACCGCCTCGATGATAAGACTGCCGCCGTATCGGCATTCGCGCTCCTGACGCTGGAACTTTTAGCGGAGGATGAAGATGACTAAGTTCAATAAAGGAGACAAGGTACGGCTCATTGATAACTTCCATACACGAGGAGACCATAAGAGTCACCCAGAGTACTATCCCGAACCGGGCACCATAGGAACAGTCTACCAGGACGACCCCGACGGAACGACACTGGTTGAATGGCCGCAAGCTACCATTCGAGGCTCAAGAAGTGACTGGTGGGCGCGTTCCGCTGATCTTGAACGTGTCAAAGACGAGGCACCCGATTACTACATCCGGGTTACGGCCACCAGCGAGGAAAAGGAGGCAGACGATGGCACCGAGTAAACACGCTTTGCTGGGGCCTTCCAGCAGCGCACGCTGGCTGGCCTGCCCGCCCAGTGCACGACTTACCGAGTTCATGCCGAACGAGACCAGCGTCTACGCCGAGGAAGGCACGAAGGCGCACTACCTGTGCGAGCAGGTAGTCAGACGCAGCCTGCCCGGGTGGGCAGGGCTACCACCCGCCGCCATGGATGACCTGATGGACGGCGACGCCTACGACGCCGAGATGAAGGAAGCCGCCAAGCTGTACGCCGAGTTCATCCACAACATCTACGACAGCTTCCCGCACACCCCGACGGTCTGCGTTGAACAGCACGTCAAGATGACCCACTGGGTCAAAGAGTGCTTCGGAACCTGCGACTGCCTGCTGATTGGCGACGGCGTCCTGCACGTTATCGACTTTAAGTACGGTGCAGGCGTCCCGGTCAGCCCGGAGGAGAACACCCAGATGATGCTGTACGCCCTCGGAGCCTGGGACTTGTTCAGCGCGACTGACGACATACAGACGGTGCGCATGAGCATCGTGCAGCCCCGCATCCAAAGCGAGCCGGAGACCTGGGAAATCCCCGAAAATAACCTCATCCGCTGGGCGGAAGATTTTCTCAAGCCCATGGCCAAGCTGGCCTGGGAGGGCAAGGGCGAGTTGAACCCCGGCGAAAAGCAATGCCGCTGGTGCAAGGCCAAGCCCCAATGCCGCGCCTGGAAGGAGAAGTACGGCCCCCTGGCAGACTTTGTCTGCCACACCGACCCCGGAGCCAATGACCCGCGCCTGCTCACCCCGGACGAGATCGGAGCCTGGCTGGTCGAGGCCCAGGGCATCGCGGACTACGTCAAGAGCCTCCAGGAGTATGCACAGCAGCAGCTGCAATGCGGCACGGCAATACCTGGGTGGAAGCTGGTGGAGGGGCGCAGCGTGCGCCGGTTCACCGACCAGGACGCAGCCTTTAAGGCCATCGAGGCCGATGGCATCAGCGAGACAATGCTGTACGAGCGCAGCCCCATCAGCCTGACAGCAGCGGAAAAGCTGCTGGGCAAGAAGCACTTTGCCGAGGTCTGCGGTGAGTACGTCGAGAAGCCCAAGGGCAAGCCCACGCTGGCCCCCGAGGACGACAAGCGGCCCACCTACGACGCAGCGGAGGGATTCGAGGTGGTGAAAGAATGAGCCTTATCGACCGAGAAGAACTGCTGCGCCGGCTCAAACTCCACGGACGGCGCAAGGATGGCAAGACCGTCATCCCAGAATGGGTACAGGTTGCCATCAAGGAAGTGGAGCACATGCCTGAGGGTGCGCACGCAACGCTTGATGTGCTATTGGCACAAAAAGCCCACTGGATTCCCTGTGGTGTACGTCTTGCAAATTCGGCTGACATCCCGCAAGACCAAGCAAGAGGCTACGTGATTCAATTTAAATGCTCATACTGCGGACGAGTACAAGATGCCTGGACCGGCGCAGCCTGTGAGTGCGGAGCAATTCTCGGAAATGGTGACATTGACTGCAGTCTTAACGATGTACTCGACCGCTTTTCTTTTTGGCGTCCATTTCCCAACTGCAGTGGGGGCGTCGCTTATGCCTGCCAAAAATGTGGTTACTACGACGGTGGAACCGACACAACCTGCCCAAACTGCGAAGCAATTATGCTCAACGGCACCAGATTACACAACGCAGAATACCGCGACGTACAGCGGTACGAAACGATGTACCCTGAAGACGTCAGCTATGACGCCGGGCTCGAAAAAGACATAGAAAGAATAGACGTAGAAAACCTCCTTAACTAACCCAAAAGAAAGGACACAACACCATGAATGCAAATGAAATCATCATCCCCGCTCGTTTGAGCTACGCCAACATCTGGGAGGCCCGCCAGAGCCTGGAGGGCGACAAGATGCAGTACAGCTGCAGCCTGCTGATTCCCAAGAGCGACACCAAGACCGTCCAGGCCATCAAGGCTCTGATGGCCAAGATTGAGAGAGAGGCCACGACCACCAAGTGGGGCGGTAAGAAGCCCGCCACCTACACCCATCCCCTGCTCCGTGACGGCGACGCCGAGCGCCCGGACGACGAGACCTACGCAGGCTGCTACTTCATGAACGCCAAGGCAGGCGCAGACCACCCGCCGAAGATCATCGACACCGCCTGCAACCCGGTCATGGACAGGGACGAAGTGTACAGCGGCTGCTACGCCAACGTCAAGGTGTCCATCTACGCCTACAACCACGCCAAGGGCGGCAAGGGCCTGGGCGCAGGTCTGGTAGCTATCCAGAAAACCAAGGATGGCGCTCGACTGGGCGGTGACACTGGCACGGACGGTTTCCAGGTGCTCACCCCCGAAGCTGAGGATATGCTGAGCTAAACGCGGCACTCGGAGGTGCAGCATGATACTTACTATCGACCTGGAGACGTACAGTCCCCAGGACATCGGCAAGGTGGGGGCCTACCGCTACGCGCAAGACCCGGACTTTGAGATTCTGCTCTGCAGTGCAGCCGTGGACGACGGCAGGGTGCAGCTTACCGATACCACCGACAACGGCATCATTGGGCTGGCGGCCTTAAAGCCCCTGCTCTTTGACCCCCGCTACACCAAGCGGGCCTGGAATGCAGCCTTTGAATGGTGGTGCCTTAGCGAATACTTCCACCTGACCCAACGAGAACGAGAGGCATGGCTCGACCAATGGCAGGACAGCATGGTACACGCCATGTACTGCGGTCTGCCCGCCAGCCTGAAAATGGCGGGCCAGGCACTCCAGCTGCCGGAGGACAAAGCCAAGATGCGGGAAGGCGCAGCGCTGATCCGCTACTTCTGCTGCCCCTGCAAGCCGACCAAAACCAACGGTGGCCGCACCCGCAACCTGCCGGAGCACGACACCGCCAAGTGGGAGATTTTCCGGCAGTACAACATCCGTGACGTCGAGACAGAGAGACATATCGACCACCTGCTGGAACCGTTCACGGTGCCGGATTTCATCTGGCAGCAGTGGCGGGACGATGTGCGGATGAACAGCCGCGGCATTTCCACGGACGCAGAGCTTACCAGCGGCGCACTTTGGTGCGGCAGCACGTACAGCGCCGAGCTTTTCACCGAGGCGCAGCGCATCACCGGGCTGCCGAACCCCAACGCACCCGGCCAGCTCCGGGCGTGGCTGGCAGACAACGGTGCTGACCTGCCCGATCTGCGCAAAGAAACCGTGGCCGAGGCGCTGAAGCAGCCCCAGACCGCGAAAGCCCGCCAGGTTTTAGAGCTTCGGCAGGAGCTAGGGAAATCATCCCTTAAAAAGTACGACGCCATACAGGCGGCCACAGGCCCCGATGGGCGCATTCGCGGAACCTTACAGTTCTACGGCGCGACCCGGACAGGCCGATGGGCCGGAAGGCTGCTCCAAGTGCAGAACCTCCCGCGCACCTACGTGAAGCACCAGGACGAAATCCGAGAGCTTATCAAGGCCAGGCAGCTGCCCGCGTTGGAAGCCATCTACGGAAACGTGAACGACATACTGAGTCAGATGATACGGACGGCGCTGATTCCTGCGCCAGGGTCGGTGTTCATCGATGCGGACTTCTCCGCCATCGAGGCCCGGCTGATTGCCTGGGAGGCAGGCGAGGAATGGGTGCTCGACGTTTTCCGCACGACCGGGAAAATCTACGAGACCACGGCATCAAAGATGTTCGGCATCCCGGTGGAGACCATTGTCAAGGGGAATCCGAACTACAGCTACCGTCAGCGTGGCAAGGTCGCCACCCTGGCCCTGGGCTACCAGGGCGGGGTCGGGGCCATGCGGCGGATGGACACCAGCGGGGCGCTGAAAGACCTGCCGGACGAGGAAATCCAGGACATGGTGAACCGCTGGCGGCAGCAGAACCCAAACATCGTCACCCTTTGGAGAACGATGGAAGCCGCCGCCAAGCTGGCAATCAAGCAGAAGCGCGGGTTCGCCGCCATCAAAGGTGTCACCTTCCGCATGGAGACAAGCACCACCTGCCCCTTCCCCTTTTTGACTATGAGCCTGCCCAGCGGGCGCAAGCTGTACTACGCCGACCCCCGGGTCAGCGACGACGGCCACATCCACTACCGCGAGCAGACCAACGCCGGATGGCAGGACAGCGAGACCTACGGTGGCAAGCTGACCGAGAACCTGACCCAGGCCATCGGGCGGGACTGCCTGGAATACGCTCTGGACAACCTCAAGCAAGCCGGATACCGGGTGGTTTTCCACATCCACGACGAGGTGGTCATAGAGAGGCACACCGACACACCGGAAGCCGACCTGCAAGAGGTACGGCGCATCATGAGTCAGCCCGCACCGTGGGCCATGGGCCTGCCCCTCAACGCCGAGGGCTGGGTCGGCCAGTTCTTCACCAAGGACTGACCCGCGCAGGCAATGACACGCGCAGATAAGCGCCGGATGAGCAACGCGGTACGTGGCAGAGCGTGGAGAGGGATATGCGCTGCGGCGCAAGGGCTTAGCTTAGATAAGCGGGGCGAAGGCACGGCCCTGAAATGCGTGGCTATGGACTTGCTGTGTGAGGTAAAGCAGCACGTGGAGCAGCGACAGAATGGCGATGTATCGCGCGGCTAGGGAAAAGCACTGTAGGCACAGGCTTAGTGTCGCCGGGTTCGCAACGCAGAGGTATGGCATTTCACCGCGGAGCGAAGGCGAGGCGTTGATGGCAATGATGGCAAAGCAAAGGCTTTGCTGTGCGCAGCAAGAATTGGCCCTGCAAAGGCATTGCGTGGCATGGCATGGAAGGCGAGGGCACCGCACAGCCCCGTGCCGGAGGCACCGCTCAGCTACGGAAAAGCAAAGAGAAACACCGTACCGCCCAGGAAAAGCATAGCCTGCCCCGGATATGCTCCGCGCTACGTTGCAACACGCCGCGATGGATGTGAGTGGAGACGCACCGCTTCGGAGGCGAGATGCACTGCCCGAAAGCGAGCCGCAAAGGCAAAGAATCGATGGGCAATGGAATGGCTTAGACAGCGCAGCCAAGGCACAGCCCAGCATAGCAGAGCACAGCAAGGGAAAGGATTCGCACCGCGGAGAAAAGCCAGGCCTAGCAACGGCAAAGAACAGCAACCGAAAATTTCTACATTTTAAAAGGAGAGCACTACTATGAAAGTCAAAATCACCCTACTCGAAGAAGCCCTGGGCAGCAGCCCCAGCAACGAAGAACTTCTGGCGACCTACATCGCCAGCAAGGCCCCTACCGCCGACCTGACCGAGGAAGAAGTCTACAACATCAAGCAGCAGCAGGCCGAGGATCGTATCACGGTTTTTCCGAAGCAGGCGGATGGCCGCCCCTTCATCTACGACTACCAGATCAAGGGTATGCTTAAGGACAGCTGCAAGGCCCTGGCCTCCGCTGGCAAGGCGGGATATCCGGGCGGCAGCGCCTGCGCAGCGCTCAAAGCCTACAAGAAAGCCATTGATGGCCTGATTTTTGTATACCCCCGCGAGATTCCCTACGACTTGCACGGCCTGCGCATGGGCTACTGCGAGCGCCCGCTCCGCGCCAGCACTCCGCAGGGCGAGCGCGTCAGCATTGCCAAGAGCGAGAGCGTGCCCGCCGGGTCTACGGCAGAGTTTGAAATCGAATGCCTCGACCCTTCCCTGGAGAAGATGGTACGCGAATGCCTGAACTATGGCACGAAGCGCGGCCTGGGCCAATGGCGCAACAGCGGCAAAGGTCGCTACAGCTGGGAGGAGGTCACGGAATGACCTGCCTCTGCAAGAACCCAAAGCCCGCGCTCATGCGGGGCCGTGACCGCAAGTATACGGTGGTCTGCATGAATTGCACCCGCACCGGATATAAGGCCAGCTGCAAGACTGCGGCACAGTTTTACTGGGAGCTGGCGACCGAGCCGGAGAAGTGGGCCGACAAAGAACAGCCCTACCCTGCCCCGGCTGGAATCACAGACCACCCTTTTCTGTACGAAGCCATCAACGATGAGGAGGGATAACACATGACACCAAAGGACTACGCCTCCATGACCGACAAAGTGTACGAAGAGCTGCGCAAGCAGGACTGGGGTACCAGCGCTGCGCTCGAATTGACAAAAACGTACTTCACCAGCGGCGCATACAAGAACGAACCCCAAAACCATGAGGAGGAATAACCCATGCTTCACTTTATCGCTGGCGTGCTGGTCGGCTCGCTCGCCGCCACCTACGCCATCGCCCTGATTTCCAATAACGAGGATGCCCTCCGAGAGCAGAAGATCCGAGAGCTGCGCACCGCGAATCGGACGCTCCAGGAGGAATACACCAGCGCCAAGCGCCTGGAGATGTACTGGCGGGCACGCTGCATGAACACGACCATGGGGGTCAAGGCAGAAAGCCCGGCCCTGACAGCTGACGAATTGGTGGAGGCAGAAGCAGTATGCGAGTGAGCATAGGTACGAGCAGGACAGACAAGAAATGGAAGCAGCTGGATCTGACATGGCCGGAGTTCGTGGACGCCGCCCTCCAGCACCGCACCATTGGCACAGAGACCCACGCTGAGTACATGGCGATGCCCAAAGCCAAGCAGGATCAGCTGAAGGACAACGGCGGCTTTGTGGCCGCCAGCCTCGCCCAGGGCCGCCGCAAACGCGGCTGCTGCGAGACCCGCTGCATGGTAACCCTGGACATCGACAACGCCCAGGCGGGGGCCACGGACGCCCTGTGCGAGGCCGTCAAGGCCCTGGGCTGCGACCACCTGATATACAGCACCCGCAAGCACGACGCCCAACACCCGCGCATCCGGGTCATTATCCCCATCGACCGCCCGGTGACAGCCGACGAGTACCAGCCCCTGGCGCGTGCAGCAGCGCAGATGATCGACCCGAGCATGAAGGTCTTCGACCCCACCACCTTCGAGGCCGAGCGTCTGATGTACTGGCCCAGCGCCAGCAGCGACAGCGAGAAGGTGTTCCGCAGTAGCACCCAGGACAAGCCCCTGCCCGCGGACACGATGCTCGATACCTACGAGGACTGGCGCAATGCCGCAGAGTGGCCCCTGTGCCCCGCCGAGAGCGCTCCGAAGCGCCCGGGCGGCAAGCAGGCCGACCCCACCCAGAAGCAAGGCCTGGTGGGCGCTTTCTGCCGCGTGTACGACGTGCCCGCGGCTATCGACAAATACCTGCCCGACGCCTACACCACCGCGGGCGAGGGCCGCTACACCTACACCAAGGGCAGCACGACCGCGGGCGCGGTGCTGTACGACGGCGGCAATTTCCTGTACAGCCATCACAGCACAGACCCGGCGGGTGGCAGACTGGTCAACGCCTGGGATTTGGTGCGCATTCATCTCTTCGGCGAGCTAGACCTGGACACCAAGCCGGACACGCCCAGTAACCGCCTGCCCAGCTTTGAGGCCATGTGCGAGCTGGCAGGCAGCGACCCGACCGTAGCCGGGCTGCTGCGCGAGGAGCGAGAGACGGAGGCCCTGGCAGGCTTTGAGCCTGTGGAGGAAGGCCACGACTGGCACGAGCGGCTGGAATACAGCAATAAAGGTGAACTGCTGGCAACCGTGCAGAACCTGTGGCTGATCCTGCGGTACGACCCGGCACTCAGCGGGAAGATTTGGAACGACTTGTTCTCGATGCGCAGGATGTGCTGCGGGCCTTTTCTCTGGAACAGTAAAGAGGGCGAGCGCGGCTGGAGCGACGACGATGACGCCGGGCTGCGGTACTTCTTCGAGACCGTGTACCACCTGACCGGGCGGGCCAAAATCGACGACGCGCTGCGCATGGCATCCGCCCAGAACGCCCGAGACCCGGTCGTGGACTACCTAAACAGCCTGCACTGGGACGGAAAGCCACGGCTGGACACCCTCTTCATTGACTACCTGGGCGCAGAGGACACCGCCTACTGCCGCGCCGTGGCCCGCAAGTGCCTGGTCGCCGCGGTAGCCAGAGCGCTGCAGCCGGGGTACAAATACGACCAAGTTGTCATCTTTTCGGGCGTGCAAGGTATCGGAAAGAGTACTTTTTTACGCAAATTGGGGCGGAAATGGTTCTCTGACAGCATCACAAACTTCCAAGGAAAGGACGCCCGGGAAAGCCTGCGCGGGGTCTGGATCGTCGAGCTGGGCGAGCTGACAGCCCTGGACAAGAGCGAATCCGAGGCAGCTAAACAGTTCATCAGCCAGTGCGAGGACTGGTACCGGCCCAGCTACGGCCAGAACACGCAGCAGTACCCGCGCAGGTGCGTGTTCTTTGGCACCAGCAACAAGACGGAGTTTCTGCGAGACAGCACAGGCAACCGTCGGTTCTGGCCCATCGATGTGAACAAGCGTGAGGTGTACAAGTACGACCTGCGCAAGATGGACGAGGCGGACTGGCTGGATGACGAGACCATCGACCAGATCTGGGCCGAGGCCAAGGTTCACTACGAGCTGGGCGAGAAAACGTACATCAGCGGCGCGTTGCTGGTGGAGGCCACCCAGGTGCAGGAGGAGCATCAGGAGGTCGACCAATGGACATCCGCTATCCGGGATTTTGCCGACAAGCCCCTGCCCAAGGGCTGGCGCAATAACTGGGACATCGAGAATCGCCAATTGTACTGGGAGGGCAGCTACCGGGATGAGGTGGAGACCGAACCCAGGGACGTAATCTGCGTCGCCGAGGTCTGGTGCGAGTGCCTGCACGGACGCATCGAGAACATCAAGTCCCTCGACCAGAGGCGAATCGCGGCAGCCCTCGACAGCCTGGAAGGCTGGGAACGTGGTACAAATGTACAGAGGTTTGGCCCTTACGGACGCCAGAAATTCTGGCGCAGGATTTGTCAACCGACCTGAAAAATCAGGCAAAACGCCTACTTTCGGCAGATTTGTCAACCGACGCGCTCGGTTGACAAGTTCGGTTGACACTCGGTTGACGCAATTTTTAACGTTAAATCACTATAAATAGACATATGTCAACTATGTCAACTAAAAATATCTATTTTTTATTTAATAGGGATTAGGGTAATTAGGTAGTAGTAAAGGGTAAAGGGGTAATAGCCTAAATGCCTATTTTTAGATTTAATAGGAAATTGGTTGACTTGGTTGACAAATTGGGTCAGGAGGAAGAAAGCCATGAGAGAGAGCACCGTCGAGCGCGTGCTACAAAAATCCATAAAGCAGCAGGGCGGCTGGTGCCTGAAATTTGTCTCCCCGGGAACGGCAGGCGTGCCCGACAGAATCTGCCTGCTGCCGGGAAGGGTGCTGGCCTTTGTCGAGTTGAAGGCCCCGGGCAAACACGTCCGGGATGGCAGCCTGCAAGAGTTCTGGGGGCGGGAACTGCAGAGGCTCGGGTTTAGGTGGTACGAGGTCAGCACGACCGAGGAAGCGAGGCAGCTGGCTGCCGACCTGGGTAGAGCATCCAGAGAGATCACAGGCGCAAAGCCCACGAAGCCCGGGAAGGAGGTCAGCCGGAATGGGTAAGTTCATCCCCCACCCCTACCAGCAGGAGTGCATCAACGCCGTCATCGAGCGCCCGGGCGTGGCGCTTTGGCTTGAGATGGGCCTCGGCAAGACGGTGGTCACGCTCACTGCCATCGGCACATTGATACAGCTGGGCGAGGTGGACAAGGTGCTCATCATCGCCCCCAAAAAGGTCGCCGAGGCAACGTGGCAGGACGAAATCCAGAAATGGGAGCACCTGCAAGACCTACGCACGAGCACCGTGCTGGGCACCGCAAAGCAGCGAGAGCGTGCCCTTTGTAAAAAGGCCGATATCTACATAACCAACCGAGACAGCCTGGTCTGGCTGGCCCAGCACTACGGCAGGCGGTGGCCGTTTGACATGGTGGTGCTGGACGAGGCGTCGAGCTTCAAGCACCACAGCACGCAGCGCTTCAAAGCCCTGCGCCGGATGAGGCCACACATCAAGCGGGTGGTCGAGCTCACAGGCACGCCCGCGCCGAAGGACTACCTCGACCTTTGGGCGCAGGTGTACTTGCTGGACGAAGGTCAGCGGCTCGGTCAGAGGTTCACCCAGTACCGAGACAACTACTTCCAGCCGGACAAGCGAAACGGAATGCAGGTGTACAGCTGGAAACCCCGCAAAGGGGCCGAGGAGGCCATCCAGACCCGCATCGCCGACATTGCCATCAGCATCCAGGCAGCCGACCACCTGCACCTTCCGGAGAAGATCATCGAGGACATCCCGGTGGTCTTCCCCGCCCCGGATTGGAAGGTCTACCAGGAAATGCAGACCGCCAAGCTGCTGGAGGTGGACAGCGAGACCATCACCGCGATGCAGGCCGCAACCCTGACCGGGAAACTGCTCCAGCTGTGCAACGGCGCGATGTACGATGCCGAGAAGCAGGTTCATCCGCTGAACCGCTGCAAGCTGGATGCCTTCGGCGAGCTTATCGACGCGCTGGACGGCCAGAAAGCCCTCGTTTTTTACGGCTTTGACTTCGACAAGGACTTTTTACAGGCCGAGCTGAAAACGCGGGAAAAGGGCCTCAGATTCGCCGTGTTGAAGGGTCGCGAGGAAGCCGACGCCTGGAACCGCGGCGAGCTGGACGTCCTGCTGGCCCAGCCTGCCAGCTGCGCCTACGGCCTGAACCTGCAAGCAGGCGGCCACCACCTCATCTGGTACAGTCTGCCCTGGAACCTGGAGCTGTACGAGCAGGGCAACGCACGGCTGTACAGGCAGGGGCAGCAGCACCCGGTCATCATCCACCGCCTGCTGGTCAAGGGTGGCGCGGATGAACTGGTCGCCAAGGCGCTGGCGAGCAAAAGCGCCTGCCAACAGGGGCTGATCCAGGGCATCAAGGCACTGGCCGAGGAGGCACACCATGCAGCCGCCCACTGACGCCAGGGTGCGGCGGCTGCTCGACCTCGAAGCCCAGATACGCGACCAGCGCCGCCTGGGAGGCCCCACCGGAGCCTTGCAGCACGCGCACAGCAAGTTACTCGCCTCCCTCGACAAAGCCGCCGTGGAGGCCCAGAAGCGAGCGCACGAAGCCCTTCTGCTGGAGGAGCGCTGGCGCAAGGAGCACTACAACAGGAGGGATACATGAGCATACGAGAGTTCCGGCGATTGAGCCGGGCGCAGCGCCGACAAATCATAGATGCCATCGACGACCCGCTCACGCAGCGGGTTCTTCGTGCTGCTTTCCTAGGCCCGGGCAAGCGCAGCTGGGTGCAGGTGGCGCTGATGATTGGTGGCGACAACACCCCGAACACAGTCTGCCAGATTGCCCACCGCGGGCTGAATCTTGTCACATTTGACCCAGAAAACCATGATACGATGAAACCATAGGCCCAGCCGCGCCTCTGGAAGAATGACCACTCCACACGCGTACCATGGCGGGCCACCCTCCCGGCGAGCCTCTCCACGATGCGCAACCGCCGGGCGTTTTGATAATAAGCACGGAGGTACGTAGACCATGGGCAGAGGAACACTGGGAACCAGCCGGGGCATCGCCGCGGCTACAAGCGCAGCAGCGCCGACGAACAGCAGGCCCGCCGCCATTCAGCAGCATCTGGTACAGGCGCAGCGCACCATTGCCCGCGAGGTGGACAGCCTTACTCCCCCGCGCGATGGCGCGTGGGCGGGCATTGGTAACCAGAACAAGCAGGCGCGTGTACGGCGCACAGCAAACGGCTACGAGGTGCAGCTTTTCACGCACGGTGATGACAACGTGCATGAAGGGCTTTTTGACAACACCCGCGAAGGGCTGAAGAAGGCCCGCCGCGCCATCCGGGGTCACCTCGGGGTGTAACCCATGGCAAACGGAGGCAAAGACAACGGACGGTTCCGCACGGCCACCCTCGTCAACTGGCATCTGCTGCCGGAGGTCGAGCTGACGCCGGGCGGATTCGCCCAGATGCAGCCCGCACCCTGGCCCGAGGGCATAGACACCATGGTGCGGTTTAAGGACGCCCTGAGTTGCGAGTTCAGGGAGGCGCAGGGCCTGCACTTTTACAGCGACGATTACCAATTCGAGCGGGTCTGGACGAAGCCGGAGGTGTATCTCGAGCTTTTACAGCAGTTCGCCTTTGTGGTCGAGACCGACTTCTCGATGTACCTCGACTTCCCCGAACCGCTCCAGAAGTGGAACCACTACCGCAACCAGCTTTTGGGGGCCTGGTGGCAGGCCCGCGGACTGCACGTCATCCCCAGCGCAAGCTGGGCCGACAAGGCAAGTTTTGCCTGGACGTTTGAAGGGCTGCCCGAGCGCAGCACCGTCGCAATCAGCACGGTAGGCTGCGTCAAGGGCCGCGAACTGTACGGCTACTTCATGGATGGTGTGCATGAGCTTTTCCGCCAGAAGCAGCCGACCGGGCTGCTGGTGTACGGCAAGCTCACGCCGGACATCGAGAAGGTCTGTCAGGACGCAGGCATCCGCTACAAGAACTTCCCGCATACGATGATGGGGGCCAGGTTCCTGACCAAGAAATACGCCGGGCAGCTGGCCCAGGAGGACAAGCACAATGGGTAGAGGCAGACTGGCAGCAAGCCATGGAATGCAGCAGGCCATAAGCACACCCGCGCCGCCGAAACCTCAGACAGTGGCCCAGACGCCCCCGACCTACCACAAACTGGACTGGACAGGCCACCAAGCGCTCATGCGCCAAATGGGCCAGAATGGCAGCGAGGGCCAGGACTACGTCAATACCAGCCAGGCATACATCGTGAACCGCTACCTGCGCAACGGCGGAGATATAACAGACGCCCATAAGGCTACCCCCAACTGGAGCTGGATCACCAAAGCCGATGTCCAGCAGACCATCCATCGGATGGACAAGCAGATGAAGCCCCTGCCCCGCAACATCCAGGGCGTCCGATTCGTCGGGCCGGATTTTCTGACAACCATGGGGCTTCCCAATCAGATCAACCGCAATACGGCTGCCGCCCTGCGAACCTGGATGCAGCAGACCGGCGGAGGGTTCAGCGATAAAGCCTACACCTCGTTCTCGACCGACGCGAACGCGAACGTTTTTACCGCTAAGCCAATCCGCATCAACTACCGCATCGGCAAGGGCACGCAGACCATCATGACCGCCAACAAGGCCGAATCCGAAGGCGTCATGGCAAGAGGCATAAAGCAGCGCATAACAGACGTGCGCTGGCGCAACGGCAAGTTAGAAATCGACGTCACTGTGTAAAAGATTGACTTTTGCACGTTGGCGTGTTACAGTAGAGCAAAAGGAGGCACACCATGGCGACTAAGAAATACAAAGCGCCCGCAGGCATGAACCCCGAGGACGCCAAGGATTGGGAAAAGCACGGAACCTTCGTGCATCACGACCCGGGCGGTGGCCGAATGCTGGGCGCGGATGGCAAGCCGCTCGACCTGAGTAAGTACCTGCCGAAGCCAAAGAAGAAATCCCCTGCCAAACGCAAGACTGCCTCCTCGAAGAAAGCGAGGTAACCCAATGACAAAAATCAGCGTCCTGCGCGGCAGCGTAGTCTACGCCGACACCGACGCCATCGTGAACGCGGCCAACGCGCAGCTGGCTGGCGGCAGCGGTGTGTGCGGTGCGATTTTCACCGAGGCAGGCTGGGATGATATGCAGCGTGCTTGTGACCGCATCGGCAGCTGCCCCACCGGGCAGGCCGTGGTCACGCCCGGCTTCAAGCTCAAGGCCAAGTATGTCATCCACGCGGTCGGCCCCATTTACGCAGGCACGCCCCGCGATGCCGAACTTCTGCGCAGCGCTTACCGCAGCTGCCTGGAGCAGGCGGAAAAGCTCGGCCTGCGCAGCATCGGGTTCTGCTCCATCAGCACAGGCATCTACGGCTATCCGCTGAACGAGGCCGTGAAGATTGCAGCTGACACCCTGCGCACCTTCCCCGCCAAGAGCCTGACCGACATCCGCGTCTACTGCTACGGCGAGCGCGAGTACCAGGCCTTCACCAAAGAGCTCAAATAAACCTGTCACATTTGCCCCGGAAAACCATGATACGATGAACCCAGTAACGAACTGGGAGGGTCAATCATGGGCAGAGGAAGGCTGGGTAGCCAGCAAGGCGTACAGCGCACACTGGCAGCGAGGCAGCCAGCCGCAGCAGCGGTATCGGTCAGCCCCGCGGATGCGATCCGCGAGAGCCTGAGAAACAATGGCACAATGGATCTGGCGGCTTTCAACAAGCTGAGCGACGACGACATGGCCGACATCCTGACCGAGATCGACCAGTACGAGAGCGATGACGACCTGAAATGGCGGCAGCTCCGGCCCACGGACACGCAGCGCTTCTTCAACCAAATCGGGTGGGCTGATGAGAAGCCCCTCGTCTTGGACGACAAAGCCTACGAAGCTGCACGGACCGCAGCAGGCGCGGACAGTCTGTACCACACCGATGCTCCCTACGGCAGCCTGTCTACCAAGCGGATGCTGGACCAGTTCCGCAAAGGCACACAGTACCTGAGCGGAGGTGTACACGGCGATGGTACGTATCTAGCCAATTGGGCCAGCGACAGCTGGAGCTACGGCAACGGAGACCCGACCGCCAGGCAGCAGAAAATGTTCCTCAACAAAAACGCCAAGGTGGTCAGCGAGCGAGTCCTGTACCAACAGATTCTCTCTTAGGCGGATACGCATCCGAAGGCATACGCAGCGCTAAACCGGATGAGCCAGGGGTACAAAGCCAAGAGCGCCGGAAACAGCATCGACGGAAGTCAATCCGTTTTTGCGGCGATGCTCGGGTATAACGTGATCAAGCACGGCGGGTATTACGCCGTCCTGAACCGCAAAGCCGTAACCGTAGCCAAGTCGCACAAGATTTATTCAAAGCTCACGGATTGGAAAAACTGGTAATTTAAACAGGAGGCACACCATGGCATACCGCAACCCGACAAAAGAAGAAACCGAAATCGGCATTAAAGCCGCAAAAGCCGCGGGCATTTATGGCCGCGATCAGGTCAAATGGGCCGTAGACATGTGGCACATCCACATGGGAAAAGACACCAAGCCCACCGGCTGGAAAGACCCCTGGGCGGCCACCAAGAAGCCCGCCACCAAGGCCAAGAAAAAATCCAAATAATCTGTCACATTCTCCCCTCGCCCGGATGGTATGATAATACCGCCGGGTGATTTTCATTCGTGCGCCTCCGTTTTTGCGCCCCTGCTGATTTGGCCTCCTTTCCAGCAGGGGCGCTTTTGTTTTGCCCAAAAGCCGTCACATTTGCCCCGAAAATCCATGCTACGATAGAGGGAGAACTCACAGACGGAGGGCAAGGAATGCAAGTACAGACTTGGAAAATCGGGGACGTTCATCCCTACGAAAACAACCCGCGCAACAACGCAGCAGCGGTGAAGCCGGTAGCGAACAGCATCAAGGAATTTGGCTGGCAGCAGCCCATTGTGGTGGACAAGGACGGCGTAATCATCGTCGGCCATACCCGCTATAAGGCCGCCAAGATGCTGAAGCTCAAAGAGGTGCCTGTCGTGGTGGCGGACAACCTCACCCCTGACCAGGTCAAGGCGTACCGCGTCGCGGACAATTCCACCGGCGAGGTGGCGGTCTGGGATATTCCCCTGCTGACCGCGGAAATTCAGGGCCTGGACTACGACTTTTCTGATTTCGGCCTGGACGTTGCTGTGCAGCAGGCCGACGGCGACGCCGAGGAGGATGACTACGAACTGGAGCTGCCGGACGACCCGGTGTGCAAACTCGGCGACATCTGGCAGCTTGGCAACCACCGCCTGATGGTCGGCGACAGCACCGACCCGCGCTACGTCAACGCACTGATGGGCGGGGAGCAGGCCGACCTTCTCGTCACAGACCCGCCTTACAACGTGGACTACGAGGGCAGCAACGGCAAGAAAATCCAGAATGACAGCATGGATGAAAGCCAGTTCCGGCAGTTCCTGCTGCAGGCCTACTGCTGCGCACTGGACGCCTGCCGCACCGGCGCAGCAGCATACATCTTCCACGCAGACACCGAGGGCGAGGCATTCCGCGCCATGTTCCGAGAGGCAGGATGGGAGCTGCACGGCTGCCTGATCTGGGTCAAGAACAGCCTCGTTCTGGGCCGCGCCGACTACCAGTACCAGCACGAACCCTGCCTGTACGGCTGGAAGCCAGGCGCAGGGCATTACTTCATCAATGACCGCACCAACACCACGGTCATCGATGACGCCAAGCCCGAGGATTTGAAGAAGATGAAGAAGGAAGATCTGCTGGCATGGGCCACCCGCGTGCAGCAGTTTCTCCAGAAAGAGCAGACCACCGTGCTGCGCTACGACAAGCCCGCCGCCAACAAGGAGCACCCCACCATGAAGCCGGTGCCCCTGGTCGGCCACCTCATCAAAAATAGTTCCAAGCCCGGGCAGATCGTGCTGGATTTGTTCGGTGGCAGCGGCAGCACACTGATCGCCTGCGAGCAGATGAACCGCCGCTGCTTCACGATGGAGTATGACCCGCAGTACGCCGACGTCATCATCGACCGCTGGCAGCAATTCACCGGGCGCGAGGCGGTCAAACTGAACTGATGCGACAAGTTTACCCGCCGGGCCGACAAGGCCCCACAGAGCGCCTGTATGGAGGAGGTGTGAGGCGTGCCTAAGAAACGACCCAAGGCCGAGGATTGGACAGACCCCACAGGCCTGCTCCTGCTCCAGAGTTGGGCGCAGCAGGGCTTGTCCCAGGAGGAAATCTGCGCCAGCATGGAGCGCCTGCGCGGCGTGCCCATTTCTCCCAGGAGCCTGCGCAGATGGATAGACAAATACCCCACCACCATCGGAACTGCGCTCAAGAATGGTCGCGAGGCTTCCGTGGCCGTGGTAGAGAACGCGCTGTTCAAAAAGGCCGCCAACGGCGACCTGGGCGCAATTTGCTTTTACCTCAAAAACAAGTGCCCCGACCGATGGAGCGAGCATCCCGAGCTGCGGGGCATGAGCGGAAAGGTGGTGTTCATCGATGACATACCAGCAACGAAACCGCCGGAGCCTGCCGGTCAGCAGCAACCCGGAGGTGCATCTGACCAGCCTGATCATCCCTGAATACTACGCCGCCCACACAGCCGTATGGAGCGGCGACTACACCGAATACCTCGGCGACGGCGGGCGTGGCTCGTTGAAATCGACCTTCGCAGCGACAGAGCACATTCTGCTCATTATGCGGATTCCCGACATTCATGGCATCGTCCTCCGCAAGGTCGCCAACACCATCGTGACCTCCGTCTGGCCGGAGTACAACCGCGTCATCGACCGCATGGGCATCCGCCACCTGTGGAAGCAGACCAAGAAGCCCTACACACTGGAGTACCTGCCCACCGGGCAGACCATCCAGTTCTACGGTCTGGACGACCCCGGCAAGCTAAAATCTCTGGCCGCGCCATTCGGTTACTTTGGCGTGGCGCATTTTGAGGAGTTCGACCAGTACGACGGGCCGGAGGAAATCCGTAACGTGGAGCAGTCTGTGTTCCGCGGTGGCCCCTTTTCCTTCGCCTTTAAGACCTTCAACTCCCCTGCCATGGCCCGCCACTGGGTCAACCGCTACAAGCGCGAACCGAAGCCCCGGCAGTTCCGCCACCACACCACCTACCTCACGACCCCCTCTGATTGGCTCGGCCCGAAGTTTTTCGACGAAGCCGAAGTCCTGAAACAGCGTGACCCCATCGCCTACGCGCATGAGTACCTAGGGGAAGTGGTGGGATGCGGCACGCAGGTATTCGACAACCTCGAAATCCGGGAAATCAGCCGAGAGGAAATCTCCCAGTTCGACCGCACCTACTGCGGGCTGGACTGGGGCTGGTACCCAGACCCAAACCACTTCGGCGAGATGGCCTACAGCAGCCCCCAGCGGACGCTGTACATCTTCGCCGAGCATCGGGCCACCCGCGAAAAGGATGAGGACTTGGCGCGGGTGCTTGAACCGTGGAAGGGCAAAGAGATCATCGCCGACAGCGCCGGGAACAAGAGCATTGCCACACTGCGCGACCTCGGATACCGCGGGCTGCGGGGATGCCACAAATACAGTTCCCACGGCGGTACCAGCGTGACCGATGGCATGAAGTGGCTCCAGAGCCGCGCCAAAATCGTTATTGACCCGGTGCGCTGCCCGCATACCGCGCGGGAATTCAGCGAGTACGAGTACCCCATCGACAAGAAAACCCAGGAAGTGCAGAACACCTACATCGACGCCGACAACCACAGCATCGACATGACTCGATACGCTATGGAACCTGTCTGGCAGAAGCGAGGAATGATGAACGCATGATCGACTACAACCAGATTGAAGCAGAGCTCGGCGTCCAGACCATGATGACGGACAAGCAGCAGGCCGCCATCGAGAACTGGTACCGCGTCGCCATCATCGGCGATGCCTGCAACCGTGATCCTGACACCAAGGCGCTGGGCCTGCCTGCTGCCATTTGCACCGAACTTGCCCGCCTGACCACACTGGAGCTGGAGGTCAATATCCAGGGCAGCCCCCGGGCGGACTGGCTCAACCGCAAGATGCAGAAAGTCATCAGCCCGCGCAGACGCCGCATCCTTGCGGTCGCCCTGGCGCTGGGCAGCGGTGCGTGGAAGCCGTACCAGGCCGGAGATGATATCGGCGTCAGCTTCGTCAGCGCAGACAGCATCTACCCCATCAGCACCAACGTGGACGGCGAGCTGACCGAGGCGGTGTTCATCAACCGCATCCAAGATAGCGACTACGTGTACAACCGCCTGGAATGGATGCACGTTCTCACCAGCCCCGAGGACTACCACGAGAAAGAGCGAGGCTTTCTCGAGGCGCACGACGTAGCAGCTGCGGCGGGATACCCATGTGTGCAGGTCATCAACCTGGCCTACGTCAGCAACAGCCGGGATACCCTGGGCCAGGCCGTAAAGCTGGAGGCCCGCCCCGAATGGCAGGACGTGGAACCCATCGCCTACCTGCCCGGGCTGACCCGCATCCCCTGCGGCTACTTTGTCACGCCCATCGTCAATACCGTAGACCCCAGCAGCGAAATGGGTGCAGCCATATTCGCACCGGGCATCCCGGAGATCATCGACGCCGACGTGCAGTTCACCCGCCTCGACTGGGAATACGAGGGCGGCGAACTGGGCGTCGACGTGGACGAGCAGTACCTCAAACCGCTGGGCGAGAGCGGCCAACCCCTCACCGACCAAGAGAGCCTGCGCCGCTTCGGCGTCCCCGCCAAGGCGCTGGACAAAGCGCTGCCGCAGCACAGCCAGCGCATCTACCGCGGCCTGAATATCAACACAGGCATCGCGGACGGTGGCACGTTCTATCAGGTATTCGCCCCCAGCCTGCGAGACAGCAACTACCTCAGCGGGCTGAACCAGTACCTCCGCCACGTGGAGACCAAGTGCGGCCTGAGCTTTGGCGTGCTCTCCCAGGTGGCAGAAGTCGAAAAGACGGCCACTGAAATCATCAGCAGCCGCCAGAAGCTGTACACCACGGTCAGTGATATTCAGGCAGCGCTGGAAGATGCACTGCGGGGGCTGATTGCGGCACTGGATTTCTGGGCAGATCAGCTGGACAGCGTACCCGCGGCGACCACTGAGCCGGAAATCACCTTCAAGTGGGACGATTCCATCATCATCGACCGCCAAACCGAAATGGCTCAGTGGCAGGCAGAACTGCAGCTGGGCCTGCGCAGCAAGGCCGAATACCGCCAGCATTTCTACGGAGAGGACGAGGCGACCGCGCAGAACGCCATCGCTGCCATCCAGCAGGAATCCGTGGCTACCGACATTCTACAGGGGGTGCTCACCAATGGCAACAAAAACGACAACCAAAATGCCGACGACGGCAAAAAGGGTAAGCCTGGTCGAGGCAAGGCTCAATAACCTGCGACTGGACGCAGGTGTCACCCGCAGCCTTGAACTCTGGGCACGCTACGAGGGCGCGTGCGAGGCGCTGCGGTGGCTGGGATACACTGTCACCGTTGAGGGCGGCAAGCACCGTGTAGAGCCTTGCTGACGCCGTCGCAGGTCGAGGACTACGCCCAGCGGGCCGCCGCTGCTTTTGACGACCTGGAACTGGATATCCTCACAGACATAGCCCGCCGCATTGCCAAGGCCGACTACATGACCGAGGGCGCAAAGTGGCAGGCAGAACGCGCAAAAGCAATGGGAGCAAGCCGCCAGCACATGGCGGAACGGATGGAGCGCCTCATGGCCGCCGCTGCGCCCCGTGTAGCGGTCATTTTTGCCCAGGCCATGCTGGACGCCGAGGAGCAGGACAACCGCTTCTACCGCGACGCAGGCCAGCCAGAGCCGGAGGGCATAGGAACAAGCGCCGTCGCACAGCAGATCGTGCAGAGCGGCTACCGCCGCACGATGAACACGTTGTACAATCTCACCCAGACCCGGGCGCTGATGAACAACCACAACCTGCCGGTGGCGGTACAGGAGCAGCTGGGCCGGATGCTGGACAAAGGCCACATGGACGTGACGACCGGGGCGTTCAGCTACGACCAGATCGTCCGCCAAGGTATCAAGGATCTGGCTGCGGAAGGTATCGATGCCATCACCTACCCCAGCGGGCACACGGACAAACTGGAGACCGTCGTGCTGCGGGCCATGCGCACAGGCATCAACCAGACCGCAACGGATATCAGCCAGCACAACGCCAACACCATGAACGTAGACATCATGGAGTTAAGCGCCCACGGCGGTGCTCGAACCGGCGACGGCGGCCAGGACTTCACGAACCACAGCTGGTGGCAGGGCAAGCTGGTCAGCCTGTCCGGGCAGCCCGGATACCTGACGCTGGAGGATATCGGATACGGAGACGTGCGCGGCTTCGCCGGAGCGAACTGCCGACACAACTGGCATCCTTTCTGGCCTGGCATCAGCAAGCCCGCCTACACGCAGGCGATGCTGGACGACTACAACGCGCCAAAGTTCCCCTACAACGGCCAGATGCTGACCGAGGAACAGGCCGACCGCCGTCAACGCGCCCTGGAACGCCAGATACGCCGCTGGAAGCGCGAGTACGTCCTCGCCAAGGAAACTGACCAGCCCGACCTACAAAGCCACGCAGCGGGCCGCCTGGCCGCTGCCAGAGGCAGGCTGGACGATTTTCTGCAACAGACAGGCAGGCACAAGCAGCAGCTGCGCGAGACTGTCCCCGGTTTCGGGCACAGCGAGGCCAGCAGCGCGGTGTGGGCTGCCAGACGATAGACGCGGCACAAAGCCCCAGAGCTTATAGTAAAGCTCTGGGGCCTTTTCGTGTTATTGAGGCGCCGAATCTTTCAGCGCTCGCCGCAGCACCGCCGGGTCGAAGTGGAAATCCCGGTAGCCATGCAGGCAGGTTCGCCAGTAGGCCCCGCTGGGCAAGCCAATCGGGTGCCCGGGCTGCATCAAGTATATCATCGCAGAGGCCGATGAGCTAACAAGCCGTCCGGTGAGCGCATCGAAGATTTCCCCGGTCTGGACATAATCACGCCGGTAGAAACGTGGATACCCCTCATACCGATCCAGCGAGGCCTGATCGCGCTCGGAGATTTCAAACACTCCGCAAGGAACACCGCGAGGATCACCGGAGTCTCCCGCCGCGAGAGTTAGGTAGTTGCCAGACTGGGAACCACGGAACACAAGTCGCATACCAGGCAGGTAGGTGCAGCCAACCACGCGAGCGTCCGGGCAGCGGTAGCGCATCTGCGCCAGGTTGAGGTTTGACCCGTAGGCCAGGTACAAGTTCGTTGTCATCATTTCAGCAATCCTCCTCGTCAGATTCATCGTCGAAATTCTCCTCGAAGCGGCCCTCAGTAATGCCGCCGTAGGTGTAGCCATTGTCGAAGCTGAGGCACACCGGGGTGTCAGGGTCGTACTCCTGCAGGTGAGCGACCAGTTCACCCACGGTCATCGTGCGCCGGACGTCCTCCAGGCCGTAGGCCTCGCGGAGAGTGTTGTACACAAGTTTCATTTTCGATTTACCTCCGTTTATTTTCTTGAAGTGACTGTATATTAACTCTGGTACACCCATATCGCAAGAGGCTAAGTTGCACAAACCTAGCCTCCTGCGTTTGTTCAGTTTTGTGCTGTCATGCCACCGCTTCCACGGTGGCCTTCGGAGGGCGGCCATTGCGCCAGGCCGTATCGCCGGAAAGGCGATTCGTGAACACCCGCCGGGCCGTGGCGAACTCGTCGCCGATGAAGCCGAGGCGCAGCAGCCAGCAGCGCATCGTGTAGCGCTGGTTCTCGCTTTGCAGAGGCTGATACTTGGCCGCGCGGGTGTGCAAAGCGCGGTAGTTCATGGCCAGGCAAAGCTGGACGTAGGCTTTCAGCTGCCCGGCGTGCAGGCCACCTTTGCGCCCCACCGGGCGGGTGGCGTCGAAGTTGTCAAACTGGAAAAGCCGGAATTCAACGCCCTTCCCTTCAAAGAAGCTGTGCAAGTTCAGCATATGGTAGCGCGTCTGGTTGTAGTGCCCCACGCCACCCCATCCTTGCGAGGCATACCAAATATGGTTGATCTGCGGGAGGGATTGGGGATGCTGCGCATTGACCGCACGCAAGAAATTTGCATCAACGGTCTGGCACCAGTGCATCCGCTCGTGGGCGATACCGATGGCACCAATGAGCAGCTGCTCATGGCTGGCCATGATGTTCGTAAGGTTTAGTAGCGTCTGCGCAGAGTGCCCAGCCCCATCCACATGGACGTGGACACCGCACTGGTGGGCTGGGTCGCTTTTCGCTCCAGCCTTACGCAGGTCGCGGATGATTTGCTGGAGCAGGGGCATCTGCTCCCAGGTCAGCACCGGGCTGACCAGTTCCGTGCGTTCGTAGGTGTTCCGCGCCTGGATGGAAGCGTCAGATTCGATTTTCCAGCAGCGGTCAGAGAGCCGACCGTCCGACATAGGGAAGATTTTCCGCTCGTCCAGGTGAGCACCTGGCAGGGTTACATTCCAGGTCTCACCGGTTAGCGCCGTCAAAGTCTGCTGAACTACCTGCGCGGCCTTGGCACGCGTGAGGTTATACATTTCGACCTCGACGCCGAATTTTTGATTTAAAATTTCGTTCATTTTTATGCCCCTTTGTAGTTTTACCGGTTCTTGTAGAACCGGACTGCCGTGATTGCCTTGCATTCCGAGCCGTGAGCGTCCAGGAAGTAGGCCGTTGCTTCTTTCTGGTCATGACCGATCCCCAGACCGCAAAACAGACCCGGGCCCTCAGTACTAAGGTAATGGATTTCAAATTCTTTCATTTTTTGATTTACCTCCGTTAATTTTCCTGGGAACGTGTGTATATTAGCTCTGGTACGACAAAGTTTCAAGACGCTAAACTGCACAAACTGTACACAGATAATTTGTTCAATTTAGTACGGTTGACCCAGATTGTTATTTGTGGCATAATTGGATCAGGAGGTGAGCAGGATGGCGCTTACTGAAAAGCAAAAGAAGTGGCGAAACGACTGGGAGAAGAAGAACCGCTGCAACCTGGCCTGCAAAGTCCACAAGGACTACGCAGCCCACGCCAAGCAGGTGGCTGCAGAGAACGGAGACACGATCAGCGGAATCCTCAAAGTGGCGATGGACGCCTACCTTGAGGAACACGGAAGGCCCTTCACCAAACCCCAGAATTAGCCAAGACCCCGGAGGCAAAAATGCCTCCGGGGTCATTTTTTGTCAACCGAGCGCGTCGGTTGACAAACTCGGTTGACACTCGGTTGACGCAAATTTTAACGTTTTATCACTATAAATAGACATTTGTCAACTATGTCAACTAAATATCTATATAGAGAATAAAAAGAGGTAATTAGAGAGTAATAGTACCTACACGTATAGAAAATTACATTTAATAGAAACTCGGTTGTCATGGTTGACAAAAAACCTGTCACATTTTTATTCCGAATCCATGCTACGATAAAGGCAAGATCGCTGACGCCGAGCGGAATCGGGCGGATTGGGCAAGTCCCCGGCAGGACGTAAAAGGGCCGTAGCCCAAAGGGAGGAACTATGAAGCGCGAGGATTTGAGAGCAATCGAAGGTTTGACCGACGCCCAGGTGGACGCCATCATGGCCCTGGCAGGCCGTGACAGCACCGCCGCCCACGCACGCGAGGATGCGCTCCAGCAGCAGCTGACCGCCGCACAGCAGGGCCTGGCCGCTTTCGGTACGCAGAAGCCGTCCGACCTGGCAACCGCTTTGCAGCAGGTGCAGCAGTTGCAGACCCAACTCAATGAGCAGGCTGCAGATTTCCGCTTCCGCAATTTTGCCCGGAATGCTGCGCAGGACGCCGGTGCGATTGATGCAGAAGATGTCATCAACCTGCTGGCGCAGGACGCGGCACTGAAAGGCAGCAACAATCTGGATGCTGACATTCGAACTGCTGTGGACAAGCTCAAGAATCAGACGAAGCCTCACTGGTTCGCCAAGGCTCCCGACACCAACCCGCAGGGCGACGCAGGCAATGGCCGTAAAGTGGTCGTGCCCAAGCCCAACAACGACCAGCCCACCCCGGGCGGCGACCCCACTGCCGCAGATTTCGCAGTGATGGACTACATGGCCCGCATGGAGCTGAAGGCCAAGAACCCGACGCTCTTCGCTGACCTGTGCGCCAAGAACCGCCGGGCTGCACACAGCATTTACTGATAGGAGGATAACTCATGCCTACTGGCACTTTTGGCGGCTTTCCGTTTGACCCGGAAGTCTATGGTTCTTTTGTTGACCAGGAGCCCATCTTTACCGACAGCATCCTGGCCTCTGGTATTCTGGCATCCGACACCACCATGACCAACCTGCTGGACAATGGTGGCACGGTCGGTACCACCCGCTTCTACAACCCGCTCGACCCCGACAAGGACGCGCCCCTGGTGCGCGATGGCAAGACCGACAACGAGCCGGTCGAGATTTCTGGCGGCAAGCAGAGCTTCATCCGCATCGACCGCATGAAGGCATGGAAGGCCAACCAGCTCGTCCGCGAGCTGACCGCCGCCAACCCGATGCAGGCCGTGGCCCGCCATACCGCACAGTACTGGCGTATGTACCGCCAGGGCCTGCTGGTCAAGACCGCCGACGCCGTCCTGGGTTTGGAGGGTCTGAAAACCCACGTATTCACCGCTCCGGGCGGCGTGAACGCTGGCCTTATTATCGACGGCCAGCAGGCTGCACTGGGCGAGTTTGCTAACAAGTTCGGCCTGTTCGTGATGCACAGCAAGATTTTTGCTGCGTACCAGAAGATGGGTCTGGTGGACTACAACAAGTACACCATCACCAACGTGCTCCAGCGCACCGTTGACCTGCCCACCATCAACGGCTTGATCGTCATTGTCAATGACCGCGGCACGGTGCACCTCGAGAGCACCAAGAAGGTCTATGACTGCTACCTGTTCGGCCAGGGGTGCTTTCTGGAGGCTTCCCCCACCGTCACCACGCCGGATTACTCCGACTACGACCCGAAGAAGGGCGGCGGTACGGACATCCTGTACAACAACCGCAGCCTGATCCTCCACCCGAATGGCGTCTCCTTCCTGGCTGACAACATCGCGGGCGAGACCCCGACCGACGTCGAGTTCACGAACAAGGCAAACTGGGCGCTGCGCTTCGAGCACCAGAACGTCCGCATTGGCAAGATCACCATCAAGGAAGAGGATCTCACCGCCTGATAGGAGGTCACTCATGGCAGATGGATGGCTGAACCACGAGCAGTACCAGGCCTACGGCTATGAAACCATCGAGGCGGCGGACTTTCCCCGCCTGTCCGCCCAGGCGACCCTGACGATTCTCGAGCTTACCCACTGGCGAGCCGCCACCGCTGCGGACGCTGCCAGCTTGAAAGCCTTGCAGGAATGCGAGGCGCTGCTCCTTTCGGATGCAGCAGCCCGGCAGCTGACCGCAGAGGCGTCGTCCGAGGGCACGGTCACGAGCAGCAGCAATGATGGATACACCGAGAGCTACGCCTCTGCGGCTGACCTTCGCAAGGAAGCTGCCACGCGAGACCGAGAGACCGTCCGGCAGGCGCTGGGCGGCCCTGCTACAAGCTGGATGCTCTACGCAGGCGGCGTGTACCACCCGCCCGCAAGACACTGAATTCTGGACACCGATGCCCGACCAAGGCGGTCGGTGTCCATTTTCATAGGAGGTAGCCATGCCGCTGCTCGCTGACAAAACGATAACGGTGCGCAATCTCCGCTACGACCCGGAGACGGACACCGAGGCGGAGATAACCACTCGCCTGGAGGGGTGCAGCGTCCATGCCAAGACCGTAGCCAATGCTACTGCGGATGGGCTGGCCGCTGCCTCGATTGCCCAAATCCGCATCTTTGCCGGGCACACGCTGGCAGCCCCGCAGAGCGCCGCTAAGGCCACTGTTCCCGCAGAGGGCAAGTTCATCGTTCCCGCAGCGTGGGCCGCGCAGAGCGCCGCCGCTGCGGCGGATACGTGGACACTGCGGCCCGGAGACCATATCGAGTACCAGGGCCAGCGGATGACAATCCTCGCAGTGCATGACAACCGCGGGGCCAGACGCAATCCGCACTGGTACGTGGAGGCGCACTGATGAACATTGACCTCAAGGTACGCGTCGACTTATCCGGGCTGGATGCCGAAATTCAGCAGCGCATCGGCCCCATGAGTGAGGCGCAGAAGTTCATCGATTCCGAGTTCATCCGCATGACTGACCCCTACGTGCCTTTTGCCACAGGCGCAACAAAGGACAGCGCACTGATCAACACGCTCGTCGGAACCGGCCTGATTACCTACGCAACGCCCTACGTCCGCTACATTTGGGCACACCCTGAATGGAATTTCAACGGAGCGCCCATGCGCGGGGCCTACTGGGCGCAGCGCTCGTGGGCCGACCATGGGGACGAGATTGTGCGCGGAGCCGCACAACTTGCAGGAGGACACGCAGAATGAACGCACTGGACGCCACCCGGAAATGGCTGCGAGAGGAATGTCCGCTCATTGACAAAACGGATAAGTTCAACGCCAACTACCTGGGCAGCCAGGCCACCGAGTATACACTGTGTACGGCGGGCGAATCCCACCGGGAAGATATTCTCGGCATGGATCACGCCACGCATCAGCTGACCTTTGTAGCCCAACTGCCCTATGGCGCAGCCATCAAAGCCAATATTGCCGCGGCGGATTTTTTCGCCAACCTGGCCGCCTGGATTCGTGGCGCGAATCGGGCGCACAACTACCCCGACATTGCAGGGTATGAGGTGGAAGGCATCGAGACCGCCAACGCCGGTATCCCGACTGGGGCGGACGCCAATGCGGCACGGTATCAAATCCAAATCACGATCCACACGAAGGAGTTGGAAGCATGAAAATCGAACGAAAATACATGGCCCACTACCTGAACGCGAACTTCGCCAACGGTGAGGGCACGGCCAGCTATGTACGCCTGGGCAAAGACCTGGAGGAGTACAGCCCTGAGCTGTCCGCCAACGTCGAGAAGAAGTCGAACATCCTGGGCGAGACTTCTGTCACCATCGACAGCTACCAGAAGCAGGGCGAGGTCAGCCCCTACTACGCCGAGAAGGACGACCCGCTGTTTGAAAAATTGCAGGCCATCATCGACGGCGACCTGGTACTGGACGACCTGAAAACCGACATCGTCGAGGTCAAGCTCTGGGGTGAGGCGACCGCCGGTGCCTACCCCGCCATCAAGGAGGAGTGCTACATCGAAGTGTCCAGCTACGGCGGCGACACCACTGGCTACCAGATCCCCTTCAATGTCCACTACACTGGCGTCAAGACCAAGGGCACGTTTGACGTGAGCAAAAAGACCTTTACCCCTGCGGGCTAAGGCATAACGGAGGCGCAATATGGAACTGAAAATTGACCGCGGCTTTAAAAGCTACGACGTTGTAGACCCGGATGGTACCTTAGCGGGAACCATCCGCATCAATCTGGCAGACCTCGGCCTGGCGGGCCGCTGGGAAGCCGTTCTGCATGAGCTGGAGCAGGTGGACACCACCAACATCACCATCGCGGACACCCTCGAACTGGACAAGCGCGTCAAGGAGAAAATCGACTACGCGCTCGGCAGCCCGGTGTCCGGGGTTCTGTTCGGCGGGCTGTCCTGCTTCTCGGTTTGTGAGGACGGCAAGCTCGTACTGGAGCACATCCTGGATGCTTTGGCCCCGCTGATGGAGGACGCCCAGAAATCTGTCGCCAAAGCCGCTGAGGAGCGCATCAAGCAGCACACCGCAGCATATGAGGGCAGCGCGGCAGGTCTGGCACCCGGCCAGCAGGCGTGAACGGATGGAGGCTGCCTGTCACCGTTGAGGTTGGCGGGCAGCCTTTTTCTATACGCTCGGATTTCAGGGCGGTGCTTGACGCCCTGAGTGCTATGCAGGCTGACGACCTACCCCCCGAGGAACAGCGCCTGGCCTGCCTGCGAATTTTGTACCCCCGCTGGCAGGAATTGCCGAGCCTGGCTGAAGCCTTCACCGAAGCGATGAAGTTTATTAACCTGGGCAGAGATGTGGACACCGACCTGCCTGCGGCGGCCCCGCTGGCCGACTGGGGTGAAGATGTACAACTCATCGCCCCCGCCGTGGACGAAGTTCTCGGGTACAGCTGCCGCCAATGCGCCTACCTGCACTGGTGGGATTTTCTCGGGGCGTACATGAACATCGACCCGGAAGGGCTGTTTGGTACGGTTGTACGGATTCGCAGCAAGCGCCGTAAAGGCCAGAAGCTGGACAAATCCGAGGAGGAGTTCTGCCGGAACAACCCCGAGCTTGTCAAACACAAACACAAAAAGACCGAAGAAGAACTGCGCCTGCTGGCTTTGTTAGGAGAGTGAAAACGTGGCCAATCAAAAAATCGTCATCGATGCCCGCATCGACCGTAAGGCGGCGCAGGCTGACCTGAAAGCGCTGAAGGCGGACGTGGCGAATACCGCCAAGCAGATCGCATCCCTGGACAGACAAATCACTACTGCCTCCAATAAGCACCTTAAGTTGGCTGATGATCTCAAGACCGCCCAAGAGGCCGCTGCGAGCACTCAGGAGGCCATCGAGGAGATAGGCAGGAAGATAGACCTCAGCAAGCAGTACGAGGCCCTGCGCGGCCAGAATGAAGAGCTGACGGCCACGCTGTCCAATCAAGACCAAACGGTCGAGCGCTTGACTGCTGACTACAAGGCGTTCCTTGCTGCGAGAGATAAGATGGGCGATAATTTCACCCCTGAGCAGGCCGCAGCCTCCGAGGCTGTTAATGCCAACTATAAATCCCGCATTGCTGCCGCGCAGACCGCAGCAGACGCTACCGCCGCCCAGCTGGAGCAGGTCAATCAGCAGATGGACGCCCTGCACAACCAGGGGGTAGGCATGACTGACCCCGAGGACGTCAAGCGTCTGGAGGCCCTAAATGCCCAGCTGGACAAGCAGAAGGCCAAGGCCGCCGCCGTCGATGAGGCGTACAAAAAGCAGAGTGCCACGGTCGCCGGGCTACAAAACCAGCTGGCCGCACTGACAGCCACCTTGCAGAGCCAGCAGGCCGCGGTTTCCCGGCATCAAAAGCAGGCGGGTTCGACCTCCACTGCTTCCAGCAGTAAGAGCGGCGATGGGGCCATCACCACGACGACCCAGCGCATCAAAGCAGCAAGCAAGGCAGCAACCCACTTCGGCAGCCGTCTCCGTCAGCTGGCGGCCGGGGCGCTGATTTTCAACCTGATCTCCAAAGCCCTGACCGCCCTTGTCAATGGGATGGGCACGGCAATCCTGAAAACCAATGGTGTGCGGCAGGCTTTCGCCCAGCTGAAAGGCTCTGCGGCAACTGCCGCTGCCGGGCTGGCAAGCGCTCTTGCCCCCGTCATCACCTGGCTGATCAACCTGATAAACTCCCTGTTGAACGCCTTTATTCGTCTCATTTCGCTCATCACAGGCAAGAGCATCGGGGCCATGAAGAAGCAGGGCAAGGCCATCTCGGCCACTGGTTCTGCCGCCAAGAAAGCCTCCGGCGAGCTTGCCAAATTTGACGAGCTGGACGTCCTGAACAAGAACGACAGCGGCGGCAGCGGAATCGCCCCAGATTTCAGCGGTATCGACGAGACGGCCAACGCACTGAGCGACCGAATGAAGGAACTGCTCGACAAATTCAAAGAGGGCTTCAAGAAGGGCTTCGGCGACGCCGGGGAGGGCCTGAAAAACATCAAGGACGACCTCGCCAAAATCGGAGCAATCCTGAAAGAGATCTGGACAGATCCCGAGGTATCGGCAGCCGTTAAGCGCTTCACAGACACCTGCGCCTACGCGCTGGGTGAGGTCGTAGGCGCAGCGGCCTCCATCGGTGTGTCCATTGCCGAGAATCTGGTCGGCGGTCTGGCCCGCTACTTAGAGCGAAACAAGGAGTTTCTGAAAGGGATTCTAGCAAACGCTTTCAACCTTGGCGCGGACATCGTGGGGTTGTTCGGCGATTTTGCTGCAGCCGTCGCCGTAGTTTTCCGCAGCCTGGGCAGCGAGGGAGCCAAGCAACTGACCTCGGGCTTCATTGGCATTTTTGCCAACTCGGCCCTGGGCATGGTGCAGACCATGGAGCAGATCGGCTACGCACTGGCAAAGCCGCTGATGCAGCCCTTCATTGACAACGCAGAGAAAATCCGGGAAGTGTTCTCGAACTTCTTTGCCGCCATCGCTCCGTTTTTTGTGGGTATCTCGGATGGCATCGCGAACTTCTACACGGCACTCGGGAACTTATACAACGAGGTCATCAGGCCACTGATTGACGGCCTAGCCGAGTTCAATAGCAGCATCCTGGGTAGCCTGCTGGACAAGCTGAACGCATTCTTGGAATCGTTGACCGGGCTGGCTGACCCGCTGCACAGCGTCGGCGAGGTTATCGGCTTCTTGGTCGGAGCCTTTGGCGGGCTGCAGGTAGCCGCGGGGTTTGTTTCTGCCGCGGTCGGCTTCCTGGCATCCCCCTTTGGTATCGCCGTGGCGGCCATCGGGGCCGCTATTGCCGCGGGTGTGCTTTTGTACCAGAACTGGGACATGGTCAAGGACAAGGTGCAGGGCCTGATCGACACGATACAGCCCGCCTTTGCGGCCATCAAGACCGCAGCACTCAATCTGGCTACTGCCGTCGAGGAGACCTGGACTACCTACGTCGTCCCTGTCCTTGACAGCGCCAAGACAGCCATCCAAAGCCTGTGGGAGATCGTCATTCAATTCTGGGAGGGCATCGTCTACCCCATCATCCAGGAGATCATGGCGGTCATTCTCGAGCTTTGGAACGACAGCCTGAAACCGCTGTGGGACAAAATCACCGACCTCGTGCAGAGCGTCATCGCCCTGGTACAGGTGCTCTGCCAATGGGTGGTGGCTATCATTGCCGCCATCGTGCAGGCAGTTCTGGAGCTTTGGAACCAAGTGCTCGCACCCCTTATCAGCTGGCTGCTTGCCACCTTTGGCCCGGTTTTCAAGGACGTTTTCAACGCCATCGGAACCGTCGTCAAGACCATCATCAAGGTAATCTGCGACAAAATCGACATGGCGCTCACCGCACTGAAGGGCATCATCGACTTTTTGACCGGCGTCTTTAAGGGCGACTGGGAGGGTGCATGGAATGCAATCAAGCAAATCTTCTTCGGGGTTTTTGACTCCCTGCACAAGAAAGCAGCGGACGTGCTGAATGGAATCAAGGAACTGGTAGGCAACGTCGTCCAGGGCGTGAAAGACCTGGTCAGCGGCCTGGGTGACCTCGGCGGAGCTATCGCGAACAAAGTCTCCTCCGCCTGGAATGCAGTCACCAGCGGGTCTCCCGCGCAGCAAAGCATGGAAGCCCCCCTGGCAAGCCTGCCGGTGCCCGCGCTGGCCCGGGGCGCAGTCATTCCCCCGAACCACAGGTTTCTGGCAATGCTGGGCGACCAGACCAATGGCACGAACGTGGAAGCGCCGCTGGCGACCATCAAGCAGGCCATGGCGGAGACGCTGGCCGGCTGGCAGGGCAGCGCGGACGGCCAGCCCATCAACATTTACATCGGCGAGGAGCTGCTGGACAGCGTCATCGCCAACAGCCAGAATCGCCGCGCCCTGCGCAGCGGCGGGAGGTGAAGCGTGGAAATTCTGAACATTGACGGCACGGCGCTACCCGCGCCGAGTGCGTACAAGGTGCAGCTCTCCGATCTGGACAGCAGCGGCACGGGCCGCACCGAGGACGGCGTTCTTGTGCGGGAGCGGGTGCGCGGCGGCGTGGCAAAGATCAGCGCCGGCTGGGCGGCGCTCTCGACGGCGGATTGCGCCAAGGTGCTGAACGCCACAGCCCCGGACAGCATGGCCGTGCAGTATTTTTTTGGCGGCGTGCGCACGGCGAAGATGTACGCCGGGGACCGCACCGCCGACCTGAAGGCCGCCCGCGATGGGCAGGCCGTGTGGGAGGTGGCGGTGAATCTGATCGAGTTTTAATGCAGAATTTTGCAGGTGGTAGGGGCCGGACATGTCCGGCCCGCGGCCTTACCGCAACAGGCCGTCTATGGGATGGCTGCGGGCGGGGCATGCCCCGCCCCTACTTGGATGTGGAAACGAGGTGAGTGACAATTTATTCCGTATCGGATGCCTACAAAACCGCGATCCGCGCGCGGACGCGGACCGACCGGGTGACGGGCACGCTGACGCTGACAAACGGCACGGTGCTGAATCTGGACGCGGCAGACCTCATGAGCGGGTCGCTGACGCTGGACAACCAGTGCGTCACGGGGGAGGAGCTGGCCTTTGGCTGCGCCTACCTCGGCCAGGCGGCGCTCAACCTGCGCACCGACCTGAGCCGCCATGCGTTTTACGGCGCAAAGCTCGTGCTGCACTACGGCCTGCAGCTGCCCGGCGGGCGGTGGGAGACCGTGCCACTTGGCGTTTACACGGTGGCCGAGGCCGAGCGGCGCGCGCTGTATGTGAGCATCAAGGCCTATGACAACATTCTGGCCTTGCAGCAAAAATACGATGGTACGACGATGCAGGGCACGGCCTATGCGCTGCTGGGGCAGATCGCGGCGGCCTGCGGGCTGACGCTGGGCCAGACCGAGGCTGAGATCGGCGCGCTGAACCCGAACGCTGCCCTCGTCTGCCAGCTGAGCGGCGCGGACGGCCTGTCTACCTGGCGGGAGTGCGCCGCCGCCGTGGCACAGCTGGTGGGCGGCTTTGCGGCGGCGGACCGCGCGGGGCGGCTGGTGCTGCGCACCTTTGCCGAAAAGCCCTGTGCCGCGCTGACCGCGGCGGCGCGCAGCGAGGCGGCGGTCTCGGATTTTGCCTGCCACTACGCGGCGCTGAGCATCGAGACCGACGACGGCAGCTTTGCCGCGGGCCGCAGCCAGGATACCGGCCTGACGATGCGCATTTCCAACATGACGCTGGCCGAAAAGGGTCTGCCCGCCACACGGCAGCAGATCACCGACAACCTGTTTGCGGCGCTGCAAAGGCTGGACTACGTCCCGGCCACCGTGACGATGCCCGGCGACCCGGCGTTTGAGCCGGGGGACCGTGTGGCGCTGCCGATGGAGGACGGCACTGCGCCCGAGATGCTCGTGACGCATTTCGTCTGGCGCTACCGCGGGCGGCAGACCTTAAAGGGCGTGGGCCGCAACCCTTACTTAGGCGGCACAACGGACGGCGCGACGGAAAAAGCGCTGCGCCGCTTACAGAACAGCGCCGAGAGCAAGCGGATCGTGTATTACAGCTTCACGAACCCGGCGGAGCTGGCGGTGCAGACCGTGGAGACGCCCGCCGTGGCAATTGCCTTCACGGCGGTGGAGGAGACGAGCGCTATGTTCCTGGCGCAGCTGCTGCTGGACGCAGCGCCCGACACCGGCAAGGTACTGACGCTGACCGTGCGGTACTATATAAACGACGTGCCTGTGGAAAATTTTGCGCCACAGCAGCGGCTGGAGACGGGCGCACACACGCTGGCGCTGTTCTACCCGTTTGCGTCGGTGGAGGCCGGGACGGTCACGCGGCTGTCGGTGCGGCTGGTCTGCGCGGGCGGCACGGTGAAGATCGCGCCCTACGGCATCAAGGCCACCGTGACCGGGCAGGGCATGGCGAGCGAGACGCCGTGGGACGGCACGCTGGAATGTGAGGAGACACTGCTGCCGATTGCAATAAAAGCACGCAGCATCAATGTATAAAACGAAGGGAGCGGATGCAATGACCCTGCACGGTCATACGCGCATTGAACTGACCGATGTGCACACCGGCGCGGTGGAGGTGGTGGAAAGCGATAATCTTATCACCAACGCAGTGTCGGATATTTTTAACGGCTACGGCGGCAGCCTGAACAAGGCCATGCTGCTGTGGCGCGGCGACCAGGGGTACACGAATGCCCCGAAGGATCTGGTGACGATGTTTTACGGCGGCCTGCTGCTGTACGACACGCCGCTGGGCAGCGACCCGGCCACGTTGTTTGCCCCGGCGGGCGCGGGCGTTGTGGGCACGGCGATGGCCGGGCAGGTCAACGCGACCAAAAACACGGTGCGCGGCAGCGCCAACCTGACCGAGACGAAGATCGATCCGTGGAGCGGCGTCGTGACCTACGTCTATGAGTTCGCGACGAGCCAGGCCAACGGCGTCATCGGCTCGGTCTGCCTGACCCACCCGATGGGTGCGTACTACTCCGAGATGATCGACGCGCCGGACGCGGCTTCCTGCAACGCGGACCGGCTCGGCTTTGGCGGGGCGCTGGGCGGTGACCAGCTGCTGACGGGCCTTTTGGCCAAAACGACCTACCCCACCGACGAGAAGGGGGTGCTGCTCTACGCCGACCCCGAGGCGGATGAGGCCGTGGCCGGGTATCTGAACGCCGACGAGGGCGTGCTGGAGCTGCGGCATCACGCGCTGGGGCTGAAAACGCTGGACCTGTTCCGCCGCGACCCCACCGGCCTGTGGGACAGCCTGCGGAGCACCGACACGTTGGATGTGGCGGGCTTTTTGCAGGTGGATTCCTCCGCCGGGGAGGACTACTGCCGCATCTGCTTTGACGCGGAGGCGGATAAAATCTATCTGGTGTCTGCGCCGGAGGTTGACTACATTGACGCAATGGGCGTTGTAAAAATACGTGAGTACGACAGAAAAACGCTGGCGGCAAAGGACTACACCGTGCCGAACAACACCGGCGTTGACCTGCAGTCCTTCATCAGTGAGAACCGCGGCACGCCGCTGAACGGCACGGTCTACGGCGGCAGCCTTTACATGGTCCAGGACCAGGCTGAGCAGATCTATCGCTTTCCGCTGGCTGACCCCACCGATGTGCAGGCCGTGACGATGCACGGCGACGACATGGCCTACCTGTCCGACGCCCACGACGGGCGGCTGTACTGCTACTACCGCACCCGCGCCGTGGTGCTGAACACCGGGAAGAACGAGCTGTTCTCCTGCGAGGCGGCGGGCTACGACAACACGACGTCGGGCTTTTCCACAACAGTGCCGGTGCTGGGCGAGCCGCTGACGCCGCTGCGCCGCTACTACGGCGACAGCCGCATCCGTACCGAGCGTGTGCTGCGGGCAAACTATCTGGCGACGATCAACGACCTGCCGAAGTCGGTGGAAAAGACCGCCGACAAGACGATGAAGGTCATCTACACCCTGCGCAGAGGAGGCTGAAGATGCAGCAGACAGGAATTTTTGCAGGCCGCACCGAGGTGCGCTGCCCCTACGCCCGCTGGGGCTGGACCCGCGGCGGTGGCAAGGTCTGGCACGGCGGGCTTGACCTGGCCGGGCTGGACGACGCGACGATCCGAATGCCCTACTATAAAGGCAAGCGCATCACGGGCCGCGTGACCCGGGCGCGTATCGTCACGGACAGGCGCGACAAGACCTGGGAGTGGGGCTATTATGTGTGTGTTCAGCTGGACCGCGGGCAGACGCCCGACGCCGTAAACTTTTTGTATTTTGCCCACTGTGCGTC
>ERZ1673744.637-NODE-637-length-42790-cov-4.694723_pt1 | contig 42790 bp, 38 predicted proteins | sample MGYA00580207_ERZ1673744 | MGnify/ENA primary metagenome ERZ1673744 (study PRJEB41218, sample SAMN15661751) | gut metagenome | host: Homo sapiens | place: Canada: London | collected 2015-08-20/2019-03-30 | study: EMG produced TPA metagenomics assembly of... | reverse complement strand
GTAGGGATTTGTGCAGCGGGCGTGGGCCCGGCCCGCAGGGCCGGCGGCCGCAGGCCGCCGAGGCGGCGGAGCCGCCCAAGCCGCCCCCCGGAGGGGGCGGCTGTCCTGCGGGCTGGGCCTTGCGCTCGCCTGTATCTATTCCAAAAGCCAGGAAAGGAGGCCAGCCATGCCGACCCATCAATATGACGACATTTCCGATTTGCCGCGGCCCGTTTCCCGGCGGCACCGTCCCATGCCAATCGAGGAACGGGCGGTGCAGTTTGCACCATTTGCGGCCCTGGCCTGCTACGAGGAAATACTGATGGAAGCGGCCCGGTCCACCCAGGAATGCCCCCAGCTGAGCGAGGATGAGCAGACCCGGCTGGACACCCTGCTGCAGCAGCTGCGGGGGCGGCTTCAGGGGCGGCCATGGGTCACCGTTACCTGGTTTGTACCGGATGAGAAAAAAGCTGGTGGGAACTGTGTGACGAAAACCGGACAGGCCATGAAATTGAGGGGGCAGCCGCCGGCCTTGCTCCTCTCGGAGGGAGAGGAGATCCCGCTGGAGCGGATGCTGGCCCTGGAGCTGATTGAAAATCCGGGGTAAAAAGCAAAAAGGAGTGACTTTCCCAGGGCGGAAAAACCTGCTATAATAGGGGGAGAGAGCAGGAAAGGGGAAATGCCAAAATGCCGCAAATCATCGAGGTCACTGATCTTTCCCGGCCGGAGTTGGATGTTTTTTGCCGATTGACCGAAGCGCAGCTGCGCAACCGCCTGGAGCCGGAAAAGGGTGTGTTTATTGCGGAAAGTCCTACTGTCATTGGCCTGGCGCTGGATGCCGGTTATGAGCCGCTGGCCCTCCTTACCGAGCGGAAATTTATTGAAGGGAAGGCAGCCGGGATCATTGCACGCTGCGGGGAGATTCCCCTTTACACCGGGGAACGGGAGGTATTGGCAAGGCTGACCGGCTATGAGCTGACCCGCGGGGTGCTGTGCGCTATGCGGCGGCCGAGACCCAAGGATTTTAGAGAGGTGTGCGCCGGGACAAGACGGGTGGCTGTGCTGGAAAATGTAGTGGACTCCACCAATGTGGGGGCCATTATCCGTTCGGCGGCGGCCCTGGGGATCGACGCGGTGCTGCTGACCCCCAGCTGTTGTGACCCGCTGAACCGGCGGGCGGTGCGGGTGAGCATGGGAACGGTATTCCAAATTCCGTGGGCCTACATAGGGGAGCAACCGGCAGAATGGCCGAATCCGGGACTTGACTGGCTGAATGAACTGGGCTTTAAGACAGCGGCGATGGCCCTGCGGGAGGACTCGGTTTCCATTGATGATGAGGGACTGGCGGCGGAACCAAAGCTGGCCATTGTGTTGGGGACCGAGGGCACCGGACTGACAGCCCGCACGATAGCTGACTGTGAATACACCGTTCGGATCCCGATGCAGCACGGGGTGGATTCCCTGAATGTTGCGGCGGCCAGTGCGGTGGCATTCTGGCAGCTGCGGGCGAAATAAAAAAGGAAAACGACCGAATTCCGTTTTTTCGGAGGACGGTCGTTTGGTATGAGGAGAACTGGGCGGAGGGGGCGGCGGAGCCGCCCGGCGGGCGAAGCCCGCCGATGCAGGCGCAGCCTGCGGATTTCGCCGAAGGCGAAAGGCGGCTCCGCCGTAGGTGTGGAAAGCAGGGAACTGATAATAAAGAGTGCGGCTATGTCTCCGGGGCTGCGGGGCAGGTGGCCCGGATAGAGGGTGATTCCTGCGGCGGAGGAAACTGCTTAAACCTTACTTTTTGCGTTTTAGCCAAGGAGGATAGTCCGGCGACGAGAGAGCAGGGGCCAAACAGTGATGTCGAGGATGCTCTAAACATGGGGTGGGAAAAGATCTCCCCCGGCGAAGAGGGATTCTGTTGGGTGCGGGGTTAGATTTTGTTCTTTTGACGCTTTTGCCAGAGGAGATAGCCCAGAAGAGAAAGGACGGAGACCCCGGCGGTGATGCCAAGGGCGAGCCAAAAGGCCGGGGAACCAGGCTGTGAAACGCTGGCGCCCAGCAGGGTGGCGGCCAGCAGGCTGGGCAGGCCGCCCAGCAGCCCGCCGAGCAGACAGGTGAGATAGGGTCCCCGAACCGAAATACATGCTGACGATATCGCCGGGGAGGAGGTAGATGACCCGCAGAAAGAACGAGAGGAAAAGGTAATGTCCTTCCTGGCTTTCCAGGAGGCCATCCAGGCGGGGATAGCGGGCCAAAAGCCGAGTGGTGAGCCCGCTGCCGGAAAACCGGCCGATCCAGAAGGGAACGGTGAGATCCACCGCAAGGCCTAAAACATTGAGCGCCAGCGCCGCCGCAGGGGCAAACAGATGCCCGGCGGCAACCTGTAAAACGATGATGGGAAAAGCCACGCTGAGACTTTTGGCGAGGTAGAGCAGCAGCAGGAAACCGGCGGCCAGCCAGACATTCCGCGGGGCGTAGGAGAGGATGTCCTCCACCGAGAAGCCGCCCCGGATAATGCAGAACACCACCATGGCCAAGCAAAGAGCCAGCGGCAGCAGCCGCAGGGGATGAAGGTCGTGCAGGGGACGAGGTTCTTTTGGCATGGGAGTCACTCCTTTGGGAATTTGATAATGCGTTGGGGAGTCATGCAGGGGGAGGCTTCGCCGTAGGCGGAAATGGGCAGGGGCCGGCGGGGAAGCGAGAGGGAGCAACCGGACCACGCAACCATTTGGGACAGTTTTTTGCGATTGTCCAACGCTTTTTGGCGATGGGGGTTTTATTTTTTCGGGAGGATATGCTAAGATAAGGCGTGAACGGGGGTGAACACTACGGCCGATTCCAACCTGACCAAGCGCGCCCTGGCCGCCGCGATGAAAGAACTGATGGAGCAGATGCCTTTTTCCAAGATCAGCGTTTCCGATATTGCGGAGCAGTGCGGCATGAACCGCAAGAGCTTCTACTATCACTTTAAGGATAAGTACGACCTGGTGAACTGGATCTTTGATATGGAGTATCTGCAGCTTTCCAGCCGGCAGGATTATGCCGGGATCTGGGATTTTCTTACCGAGCTGTGCAGTTTTTTTTACGAAAACCGCTCTTTCTACCGGCGGGCGCTGCGCATTGAGGGACAGAATTCCTTCCTAGAGCACTTTAAGGAAGTGCTGGAGCCTTCTATAAAATACTTTTTGGCGTCCTCACTGGAGGAAGCGAAATACCAGCAGTTCTGCATCAATTTTTATGCGGATGCCTTTATTGCGGCGTTTGTGCGGTGGCTTTCTGATAAAGATTGTGTACCGCCGCAGGAATTTGTGCGGATGCTGAAGGTCAGCATTTATGCCGCGGTAAAGCGGGTAGAAGTGGCTGAGCTGTGACCCCAAAACGAAAATGATAAAAAGAGTCCCGATCCTGCGGAATGCCCGCGGAACCGGGGCTTATTTTATTGCAGGGAGGCAAGGATGCTTTCCAGCGGAGCGGCGGAAAAGGAGATGCTGTCATCCACGGTGCCATCCGGGCGGAACAGGCGGCAGCGCTCATCAAACACGACGGGATAGGAGGCCCGGGGAGAAAGTGCGCCATCGACATAGCGCAGGTCCTCCCACAGCTCCACGGGGATGGTCTGCGTATGCAGGTCATTGCGGGCGGCGATGATTCGCCGGTAAAAGGGTGATGATTGGCCCTTTTCCGGGGCGGTGTAGGACATGAAGATGGTGAGCGGCGCGTGAAATTGCTCGATATCCAGCACATCGCCGTCGCTGGAGATGTTTTCTGATTTCTCGGAATGGTAGGGCAGGAATACCGAGTAGAGCATTTCCCGGCGGCGCATGGCATCGCAGACCTCTTCGGCACCATCGCCAAAGCGTACCACCGGCATGACATGATAAAGCTGGGCCATGGTATCGATGACATCCCCGGTGAGTTCATCGGGTGAGGTGAAAAGCAGGAAGGCACAGTCCTTCTGTTGGCGCAGCAGGGTGAAAAGTCCCACGGGCAGCTCCGGCGCGATGATCAGATAGGTATAGATGCCCAGCCGCTTTCCCTGCTCGATAAGGTTGGTATAGTCGGATTCGTGGGCGGTGTAGCCCTTGCGGTCGATGGCGAGGGTAAGGCACCAGGGAATATCGTAGCCGCATTCGCTTTCCAGCCGGCGGATGGTGCGGGCCCCGGCAGTGAGGCTATTGTAGCCTAGGTTCATGCCAAAGCCCATTAGGTGCTCGGTATCCACATGCAGCACCATATCGTAGATGATGCGGTAATAGGCGCTGTTTTCATCCTGCAGGGTCCGCTGGGCCTGCTGAAGGAAACGCTTTTGTTCGCTGCCTGCCGCAAAGCTAAGCCCCATATCCACCAGATTGCGCAGGCTGCGCTCCGGGTCGCTTTTGATGGCATTAAGCTTTTGACGCACCACCGTTTGGATGAGGGTACGGGCAATGGTATTGACGGAGCGGGGCGGCATGGGGATCCCTTCTTTCGGAAATCTTTCTATTAAAATTATAGTGCGCAGTGAGGCAATGAAAAAGGGACAATCCCGCGGATGTGTCCCAAAAAATAACAGATTGCAGTGCTTTTTACAGAGAGTCAGGGATCCTGCTCCGGGTGGGGAGCGAGGAATGAAACAAAGACAAAGTGTCGGGTGAGGCGCTCGCCCACCCAGAAGATGCACCGCCCCATGACAAGGGCGCAGAATACCGTGCCGATGCCAATGCCGCGGATGCCGTGCAGAAAGAGAAGAGAAAGTACTACTGTTACGGTAAGGCAGCCGAGATCAAAACGGGTTTTGACGGTTTTGTAGGGCTTATTCAGTATGACGGCCAGTTCCCGGGGAAAGAGATCGGTGGGGATGATAGGGAGCTTACAGTGATTGGAGAGGGCGATGCCTAGGGTGAGGGCCGCAAAGCTGATGAGGAAATAGACGACCCGCAGCACAGGGGTAAGCGGCAGCTTATCGATCCACAGGGCATGGACATCCATCATCTCGCCGAAGGCGAAGCCCACCAAAAACGCAAGCAGATAGCTGGGGACAAACTTCCGCCGCAGCAGCATCAACACCGCCACCAGCGAGGTTTGGAAAAGATAAGTCCATGTGCCGAGGGAGAGGACCGGCAGCACCTCCGAAATGATGTACGGCACTGAGGAGATGGAGGAAATGCCGGCGCCGCTGTAAAGCATCAGGTAGACAGCGAAGCTATTGAGCACTGCGTTGATGCAGAGGGCGAACTCCCCGCGGAAGACGCGGCGGGGATGGGGGAGGCTTTGGACGGTGGGGGTCATAAAGAGAGGACCTGCCTTTCGGGAGGAGATGGAGAGTGCGCGGGGGCGGCACGGCGGAGCGGGGAAGGCAGCCCGGAGCGAAGCGGAGGTGCTGCCTGACGGGAGCGGAACCGTGCCGCCCCAATGGCGGAAAGCAGAGAAAGGCACGCACCGGGGAGGTTGCTCCGATGCGTGCCGCGCCGTGGGGCCCATCGGCTCCCCCTACCGGGAGCCGATGGAGGACCTGCACGGACAGAGATTCCACTTCGTTTCCTGCGCGTTATTTTGAGGAGGAAAAATCAGATGGAAACGACCATGTGAGAAATGGTGAAGACAAGGACGATGAATGCGGTGAGGAAGCCGCCCAGCCAGACGGAACCGGTCTTTTTGTGGAGGACGCGGCTCATCACAGCGGTGATAGGCAGAATGAAGAGCAGGCCGAACAGCATGATACCGGCCAACGCGGTGGGGAAGGACATGCCCACGGCCGCGAGCCATTCGGGGGAGGTGGTGCCGGGGATGTACTGGATGCCGCGGACACCGGTGGCAAACAGCTTGCCGTAATCGTAGGTGAACATTACGGCCAGACCGCCGCAGGAAACGACCGCGCACAGCAGGTAATTGAGCCAGGCGGGGGCGTTATTGATGCGGGTGAGGGAATTATAGATGACGCCGCACAGCAGGAAGAACAGCAGCCAGACGGGCAGGTACTTGAAGAACGCAACCCAGTGGGTGCTATCCATGGGCATGATGTTGAACTTGAAGAAGGAGAAATTGGTGCCGGAAAGGGCGGAGCAGGCATACACCACCGCGTAGATGCCGGCGAAGGAGAGAACTGCCAGCAGCAGGCTCTTGAGGATCTGCGTGAAGGGGAGCTTGAGACCGGTGGTTTCCAGGTTGGCGCCTTTCTTGCGGCCGATAAGGAAGAATACCAGCAGATACAGTACCAGGAATACGCCGCCCACGACACCATTAAAGAGCATGAGGGAGTTCATGGGAGCCATATTGAAGAAGCTATTGGGCATGAACTTGGTGAGGAATTTGAACCACTGGGGCTGCATGTAGTAGGGATAGCCGATCAGCCAGTAGTACAGCAGAGGCGCGGGCAGCAGGAAGATGATATAGGGAATGATATACCCGATAACACCCTTGGCACCGTGGACTGTGCTGATGGAGGGAGCGGCCGGACGCACGATGGTGGAGAAGAAGGGGACCCGCAGCAGGGTGAGCGCCAGCGCTACAAAGGCGACCAGGGTGGCGATAAGGCCGATGAGGCCGCAGGCGGCACGGCCGTGCCAGACCTGCTCGGTGGGAGCGATGGTGGCAACGCCGCCGCGCAGAGTGATATCGAAGAAATCGATGCCGTAGCCAATGGCGGTTTCATCATAGTAGGTATCGGAGTGGGTGCCATTGAAGCTGTAAGCGGCCCTAATAGGCTTCATGGTAACGGCAGCGCTGGCCGCGGCGGTCACAGCTTCCTCACGGGTGAGGGGTGTGGCGCTGGCATCACCATACATAAAGTAGGTGCCGGAGGGAACATTGGTGGCGCCGCCGGTGCCGTAGGCGAACTTAAAGCTGGTGGTGTACTGGCTGGAATCCTCCACGCCCCACAGAAGACCGGAGAATTCATCGTAGATGCCCTGAATGGTGCAGATATTGATCGGTGCGGCATACAGCGGAAAAACGCCGTTTTCGGCAGTAACGCCATTGTAGGTCAAGTCATTGATATTGCGGACATTGTAATTATAACCGGTGAGTACCATAGATTCGGGCAGTACAATCCCGGAGTTCATCGCTGCGCCGTAGGCTGTGTAAGCAGCGGTTGTTTCATCGGAGCCTGCCGCAAGCGCTTCAGCATAGGCTGCAGTATAGGCTGCCTGCCATTTGGCATAGGCAAGATAAGCGCCCTCCTGAATGGCAGCGGTGCCCATGGAGTGGCCCAGCATACCGACCTTGGTCAGATCGATAAAGTCGTAATTTTTGAACTGCTGCAGGGCGGAGTAGCTGCCGAGATCGGGAGCGTAATTTTCCACATTGCCCATTTCCGCCTGCTTGTATCCGTCAGGGGGCAGGGTGCTTTCTCCGTGGCCGTACATATCCAGCGCCATGACCACATATCCGCGGCGGCTCAGTTCAATGGCGTTGGATTCCATGGCATCCAGGCTGGCAGTGTAGCCGTGGCACAGCAGGATCGCAGGTGCAGGGGTTTCGACCGTGGCTGTTTCGGGGATATAGAGCTTGGCGTGGCTGGTGGCGCCCACATCGGTGGTGAAGGTCAGATCTTCGGTGCGGACGGTGCCGCCGCTGGTTTGAATATTATGGCCGATGACCGAGGTGACGACCATGAGTACCAGGCAGATAGCCAGCACAATGGCGGAAGCCCGCCACTTGATCGGGGTTTTGCTTAAATTCTGTTCCATCTTATTAAACCTCTCAGTTCCTGTACGAATCTCCCTGTAAAGCGGCGGCAGGGGGTGAAAAAATGCAGGGGAAAGCCCGCTTTCGAGATGATTATAGCGAGGGGGAGAGGGCTTGTAAATGGGGTTGATAAAAGTTTGGCAGGTGCGTGGGATGGGGGAGGATTTCTTTGGATACTTTTTCATGGAGAAAAAACGCAGGGAAAGGGGAAACCGCGAGAAAAAGGAGCGGAAATCGAAAAAGAACGGGATAATATGATGCAAATATGCAACATATCATCCCGCACTTTTTTGCGAATGCTTAAATTTTGGCTTGATTACGCAGTATTACGGAAAGCGTATAAATTTTATTAACAGAATTTATTGATGCAAAATCGAAACATGTTGCAAAAATGGAACGGCTGGTTTTGGGCATATTACCTGGATTTAGCGGGCGGCTTTTTCATCCTTGCCCAGCAGGCGGGCCATGGCGGCCAGCAGTTTTCCTTCCTCTATGGGCTTGGAGAGGTGCTCATTCATGCCGGCGGCCAGGCTTTGGCGGATATCATCGCTGAAGGCATTGGCGCTCATGGCCAGGATGGGGATGGCTTTAGCATCGGGGCGGGGCAGTGCGCGGATGGCCCGGGCCGCCGCTGTGCCATCCATTACCGGCATCATAATGTCCATCAGGATGAGATCATAGTAGCCGGGCGCACTGGCCGAAAAGAGCTCCAGGGCTTCCCGGCCGTTCCAGGCGCGGGACACGGTGGCGCCATGTTCCTGCAGCAGGAATTCCGCGATCTCCATATTGAGGTCGTTATCCTCCGCCAGCAGGATATGAATACCGGTGAAATCGGCTGTGGGCAGTGGAACCGGAGCGGTGGGAGCGGTGCGATCGATGCCGAAAGGCAGCACGACCCGAAAGGAGGTGCCAACACCCTTTTGGGAATTGAAGGTGATGGTGCCGTGCATGGCGGATACCAGCTTTTCAACGATGGAAAGACCCAGACCAGTGCCTTGGTACTGGGTGCGGGCGTCATCGGCCTCCTGCGCGAAAGGTTCAAACAGATGCTGTTGGAATTCCTCACTCATGCCGATACCGTTATCCTCGCAGGTGAATTCGACCGTTACACAGTCTTCGCTGTGGGAAAGGACCCGGCTGCCCAGCCGGACATAGCCGCCGCTGCGGCCATATTTTACGGCATTGCCGGCCAGGTTGCACAGGATGCGCTGCAAATGATTGGGGCTGCCGATGAGACGGACATTTGACAGGGGGGCTTCAGTGGGGGCTTCGTACCGGATGCCGAATTCAGCGGCCTGCGGTTCGATGACAGCGCTGACCTCCTGCAGGGTGGCAGAGAGGGAGAAGGAACGCTGCTCGAGATCGATGGCGCTGCTTTCCAGTTTGCTCATATCCAGTACATTGTTGACGATATCCAGCAGGGTGTGCAGGGCAATGGCAGCTTTATCCCGGCAGCTTATCTGGAGGGCAAGATCATCGGGATAGTGAGCGGCCATATTGATGTAGCCCTGGATGCCATTGATGGGGGTGCGCAGATCGTGGCTGATGCGGCGCAGGAATTCAGATTTGGCAATGCTGGCCAGCCGCGCTTCCTCCGCTTCAGCAATAATCTGTGCCTGGTATCGGGCTTCCCGTTCTTTTTCCGGGCCGACATCCTGCAGCACGGCCAGAACATGGTGGGGCTTACCGACCGCATCAAAATCCACAACAGTGATGGTGACACGGCTCCAGTTTAGGGTATCATCCCACCAGGCCCGGTAATCGATATAAAAGCTATGGCGTACATCGGTGAGGTTTTCCTGTCGCAGGGTCTCCCGGATAGCCTCGGGACTGAGCTGCTCATCCAGCATCGGCCGGTATTCCTCCAGGACAAGATTCTGCGTCAGGGCGTCCTTCATATCGGTGTAGGAGCTATTCTGCGGCAGGTAATGGGCCAGCCACTGCGGCAGGAAAATGCTTTCGCAGGAATTCTGGGTCAGATCGATGTAGAAGGAAGCAAAATAGATGTTCTGCAGCGAGCGCAGCATATTGACAGTCTTTTGCAGGTGAAGGTTGCTCTCCTGCAGCTTTTGGCTGCTTTGGTACAAGGCGCGGCTGCGAGCAATGGAGAGAATATACCAAAAGGCGGTATACAGCGCCACGAACACGGCGGATACCGCCGCTGTAGCGGCAAAGGTAGAAAGTACCGGGAAATAGATGTAGAGCTGACAGCCCTCGCAGGCGGTGCGGCAGCCCAGGTAGCTGTCGCCCTCAATGTGGAAGAGGTGGAGCTGGTCATCGTGAGGGAGCTGGTTCAGCGCCTGCAGAATGGGGAGCGAGTCGGTTTTCTCGCCCTGAAGGGCATCATCGCTGCCGGCCAATATGGTGTTTCCGGCTGTGATGATGTAGGTGCCGCCGCGATTGATGTAAATACCATTGAGAAGGGTGGTCATATCCTCCTCGACATCCAGAATCAGTCCAGCGGGCTGTTCGTAAAATCCAATGAGGAGGCCGGGGGCATCCAACCGGGGAACGGCACAGACATCATAGTAGCGGCCATCGTACTGCACCCGTTCGGCATAGATTTTATTGGTGCCGGCCACCCCGTAGAACAGGCTGCCTTCGGTGGTATTCTGCCAGGGGGAGCCCTGCATGGGACGGGTATAACCGGAGGCCTCTAGGCTTAGATCGCCATCCAGCAGGGCCACGCCGGTCAGGCGCAGACGGTCTACGCTTTGCTCCAGGTACTCATCGTTGGTGAGCTCGGGATCATCCCGCAGGTGATAACTCAGCTCCAGCAGGCTATCTGAAAGCCGGAACAGGCTTTTAACACGGTCGCCGCTGGCTAGCTTATAAAAGCTGATGCACTGCTGCCGCAGGGTGTTGGCGGTATCCCGCGCCAGGGAGGCGGTGATCTGATATTCCGCGTGACCGTGTACCAGCACCACCAGCAAAAACAGCAGGATCCCTACAATAATGACGGAGCGAGGCTTGGGGTTCCAGTCCCAGATCCGTTTATTCTGTTGTTTACTCACCGGCCGTTCCTCCTAGAGCATCGGCCGGGTCCAAACCGTATTCGGCCAGGATTTTCTCAATGGTGCCATCGGCGAACATTTCCACCAGGGCGGTGTGCAGGCGGTCCCGCAGGGCAGTATCGCCCTCCCGGGCAAAGGCGACCCCGACCTCGGAACGCAGCAGGGATTCCTCCAGCAGACGGTAGGGGGTATTGGTGTACTGCAGCTGCGCGGTAAGGGCGGCAGCGTGGCCGGCGCAGGCATCTACATAGTCTTTGCGCAGGGCAGAAACCACATCCTCCATCCTTAACAGACAGTAGATATTGCTGACAGTGGGCAGACGGGGATCGGTGCCGGCGGAGAAGATCTCTTCCGGCTTGGAGCTGATCTGTACCGCGACGCGATGGCCGGCGAGATCTCCCAGGGACTGAATATCGCTATCTTGCCGGACGGCCACCACTTGGCGGCTGCAGGCGTAGGGCCCGGCCCATAGGTAACTTTCCTCCCGGTTATTCATGGAAAAGCAGCCCCACAGGCAATCAACCTCACCATTTTGCAGAAATTCATCCTTTTGGTCCCAATCAATGAGCCGAAAGACGGGCTCGTAGCCAATGCGGCGGCAGGCCTCCCGGGCCAGCGATACATCCACGCCGGCCGGGAAGCCGTTTTCATCGGTGGAATTGTAGGGAGGGTAATTATCACTGCCGATCACCAACTGGGGCAGGGGGACGCCAGGGGTGGGCACTGTGGCGGTGCAGGCGCACAGCGGGACCAGTGCCAGCAGCAGGAGAAACGGAATCAAAACTTTCTTGGCGTGCATAAGGGAATGGACTCCTTTACCGGGGACATAGAATAAAATCATTTTTGGGTGATGTAGCGCGCGATGGCCCCCAGCAGGTTTTCAGTGCTTAGGGGTTTGGGTAGGTGGGCATTCATACCGACGGCCCGGCTTTTTTGTACATCATCCTGGAAGGCATTGGCGCTCATGGCTAGGATAGGGATAGTCTTTGCATCGGGACGCGACATCTGCCGGATGACCCGGGTGGCTTTGTAGACATTCATGACCGGCATCATTACATCCATTAGAATGAGGTCGATCTCGCCAGGGGCGGAGGCGGCAAAATGCTTGACGACTTCTTGGCCATCCTGTACCGGGAGGACGGTGCCGCCGTGCTGTTCAATGAAAAATTGCTTGATCTCCATATTGAGTTCGTTATCCTCCGCCAGCAGGATCTGCATACCGGTCAGATCAATGGAGTCGGCTGTGTTATCAGCCACGGCGGTCGGGGTGGGATCGATGGCAAAGGGCAGTGTGACATGGAATGCCGTCCCGGTGCCCTCCCCACTGGAAAAATTCATTTGGCCGCGCAGTTGTTCCTCCAGCGCATCGGTAGGGCAGGGGAGCCGTTTTGGTAATACAGCCCCTCCTGGTATCCGCTTTTTATCATCATGTTGTTTTCCTCGGTTCTGTGTGGGGATTCAGCCGGGCTAGTGTATCACACACTTTTTGGTATTCCCGGTCCACTGCCCGGAGCAGGACATCGGTCTGTTCCGGGAGGGTATCCCGGCTGCGCAGGGCTTCGGTCATGGTGCCGCAGGCGGCGGCCAGCCCGGTAAGCCCCAAATTGAGGGCAATGCCCTTTAGGGTATGCACCGCCCGGAAGGCCGTTGGGACATCGCCCGCTGCCGCTGCTTCTTTCAGCAGCGGCAGGCTGTTATCCTGCGGAATCATCCGTAGGAATTTCTCTGTAAAGGCTTCACTGTGCAGGCGGGCAATGACATCCTCGTGATTGCCGCCCACGGTGGTATAAAATTCATTCAGAGTCATGGAAGTCCTCCTCATACAGCACGGCACTATCCTTCTGAGCCTTGGCACGGTACAGAGCCAGATCGGCCTTTTCCACCAGCTCACTGATCTGCCCCGCGGCATAAACACCGCCGATGCTGACAGTGATGCGCAGCTCCGGCAAATCCGCGACCCGCAGCGCTCGCACCGACCGGCAGATATCCTCTAGCTTGCGCCGCAGGATATTCTGCGGCAGACTGTGGAACAGCAACAGGAACTCATCCCCGCCGTAGCGTACCAGTTCATCCTGGCTGCGCAGGATGGCCCGGATGACCTGGGCAGTGTGATATATGGCGGTATCCCCGGCCGGGTGGCCAAAGCGATCGTTGATCTGCTTGAGGTTATCTATATCGATCATGGCCAGGGCATACTCGCCGGAAAGGCGCCGCAGCCGGTCATCGCAGTAGCGCCGGTTAAAGACCTTGGTGAGGGAATCGGCATACACCTGCCGGTTGCGCATCAGCAGTTGGTTCAGCAGATTCTCATTCTCATCGGAAAGCACATCATCCGAGTAAATAGGATTGACGCATTCCAGCGAATAGGGAAAGCCATCCACCTCTACGCACATGGCCAGGATATAATAAAGGTCGCTGCCGATTGCTTCCACTTTATTCAGGGTGCGGCGGGTGCGTACCACCTCCTGGGAAACACAGTGCCGGCAGCGCTGGGTCTTATCCCAGATGGAGTAGCAGCGCTCCACTTTTTCCATGGTGTGACCGTCATCTGCGGCGATCACCTGCATGCAGATGCCCGGATCCACCAGCCGCACGATTTGGAACATCTGCCGGTAGGCCTGCAGGATGGGTGCCAGCTCCTGCCCGGAAATACGCAGGACGCCATCCGCCGCGGTGAGCGGCAGCAGCACCTGCTGCTTCATCTGTGGGATGCCTGCGCGAGCGTGATCCTCCAACCGGGTGTAGTTTTCCTCTACATTGATCACCTTACCGAACAGGCTCCGGAAGCGGTTCTTTTCCACTGCCGACCAGGAGAGAAACATGGCCAAACGGCAGCGGCGCAGCTGCCCATTCAGCAGCAGCTTTACCGGAACCTCGGCATAGGATTCATCCGGAGTCATAGCGGTTAGCTGCTGCCGCACCGTTTCCGCGGTTTCCCCGCCGATGAGCGTCAAAAAGTCTCGGTTTTGCAGCGGGTCTACCATCACAGCGGGCAGACCGGTTTGCTGCATGGCCCCCAGGGAAAGCTGCAGCGAGGAGGGCTGCACCGTGTATTCAAACCACATTTCCCGGCTCATCCTGGTAAAGAAATCCTGCCGGGCACGCGCATCCTCCAGCTGATGGGTCATGCGGGCAGCGGCCATATCCCGGTTCCGGTATAGTTCCTCGGTAAAGATGGGCTTTTCCTGGGATAAGTTGTCCTCCCGGGCGGTATCCTCCCTCCGGATGGTATCAGAAAGGGCGTCCAGGCACTCCAGCAGCAGGGGATTGAAGCTGCCGCATTCCCCGGCGTGGATCATAGCCAGCGCTTTTTCGTGGGAGTAGGCTTCCTTGTAGCTGCGGCGGGTGGTCAGGGCATCGTATACATCGGCCAGGGCGGTGACCTGCGCCGCAATGGGGCACTCATCCCCCCGCAGTCCACCAGGATAGCCCTCACCGTTCCAACGCTCGTGATGTCGAAGGCAGATCTCAATTATATATTTAACCAGTGCTTCGTTTTGGTAGGCCGGCATCTCTGCCACCAGCCGCGCGCCTAAGGTGGTGTGCTGCTTGACCAGCTCAAACTCCGCGGCGGTCAGCTTGTCGGGCTTTTTCAGAATGCTTTCCGGAATGAGAACTTTGCCGATATCATGCAGTCCGGCTGCCGTGCTGATCAGCTCGATATCATCCGGCTCCAGTGCGTAGCGGTCGGTCCTTTTGCACAGCTCCAGCAGTAGAAGCTTAGTAAGGTGCCCCGCCCCATTCATATGGGTGCCGCCCTCGCCGCAGCGCGCCTCCAGCGCATAGCCCAGGATGGCCGCCAGGATATCGCTGTTGCGTTTCTCCCGCAAAAAGCGCTCGGCCACTATGTCCATCAGCTGGTGCTTTTCGGCGTTCAGCAAGATGGTATTGATGATGCGCCGGCGGATGATGCGGGTGGCGAAGGGACGGCTGATGTAATCCGAGGCCCCCAGCGCAAAGGCGTGGTCAATGGTGGCGGTGCCGGTTTCGGTCGAGATCATTATGACAGGGACTTCCTCCAGCCAGCCATGGGCGCGCATTTCTTCCAGCACCGCAAAGCCATCCATTTCTGGCATGATGATATCCAGAAGCAGCGCGGAGATCTCCCCGTGATAGACCTGCAAAGCGGCAATGGCCTCCCGCCCATCGGCTGCCTCGATGATCTCGTAATCCTGATCCAGTATATTGGCAAGGATCGCCCGGTTCATTTCGGAATCATCGGCGATCAATAGTTTTTTTCTCTCCATGGTCATGCCTCCTGCGGCCGGTCATCTATCCCCATTCTAGCACAACGCAGCCTTGAATCCAAATAATTTTAACGGTTTTTTAATACTTTTTTACTGCTTTTCCCTGCCGGAAAAAAGAACAACTCCCCCTCCTGCCGTGCGGCAGGGAAGGGGAGCACTTTTATCGGCTTTGGTTACCGGGGTTAGCTGGCCTTCAGCAGGATGAGCTTGCGGGTGGTGCTGTGATTTTGGCTTGGTTCATCATAGATTTGCCATACGGCAATCTCACCGGTCATGGGGTCGACCCGGAAGCGGAATACATCCCCATCATAAATCAGTTCGGCCTGGTCGCCCGGCAGATGGATGCGAATGAGTGCCTGCCGCTGACTGCCGTCCTCGTTGGTGACCAACCGGGTGCTGTACAGCCAGTCGCCGATGAGATACAACTCACTGCTGGGGTACAGCATCCCTTTCAGACCATCTACATTAAGCTCTTCGCCAGTGGTGCGGTTCCATACCCGCAGACTGCCAAAATTGGGATCCGCCTGGGATTCTTCCCGCAGCACGATCCAGCTTTCATTAAAGGCAAGCCGGGTGGGAACCCTGGCGCTTTCGGAACGGTTTTCCCAAACCGTTTCGTCATCGTCCAGCCGGATGATCCGAGTTGCCCAGCCGTCCGATTCCTGCAAGGCGACAGAATAGCACCCATCGGTCATCTGGACCAGCCGGGGGAAGATGCTGCTTTCCAGCTTCATCAGGGTGTGGTTCTTTCCATCGGCAAAGGAGTACCCGCGGATCTCATATTCGGAATCCGAGAGATTAAGTACATAGATGGCCCACTCATCATCGATGGCCAGCTGGCTATTTTCGGCCCAGTATTCGCATGGTTCAGTAAATACGGTGGTTTTTTCCAGGGTGGCGCAGTCATATTTCAGCAGGAGCAGTTCACGCTCGCCAGTTTCTTTGTTGGCCTCAATAGTCAGCCAATAAAAGCTATCCCCATATAGGGCCAGACTATCGGAGACCCACAGTCCGTCCAGCTCGGTGGAGCGGGTCTCACCGGTTTGGCGGTTGGTGGAATAGAAGATGGTCTTGGAGTTACTTGAATCATTGCCCACTGTCACAATGTAGTTTTCATTCCAGCAGGGCCCGCCGCCGGCATTTTCCCATACGATATCCGGATATTCTTCGGCCGGGATGAGGGCTTCCACCAGCTTGGGCGCTTCATTTGGGGCGGGATCAGGGGTAGGGTCAGGCGTGGGGGTGGCGGGCTGCTTGCCGCAGGCGGCCAGCGAGAGCACCAGCAGAGCGGCCAGCAGTAGGCACAGTGTTTTCTTCATCTCATTTTCCTCCTTGTAAAAATGTTTTCTGCAGCTCCATTATACCAAAATTTCCCCGGAAAAGGATATTGGCATTCCGCAGAAAAAGTCTCCCTCCATTTGTAGGAAATACCGGTCAGCCCCGGTAAAATTGCGTAACTATGGAGTGCTTTCACCCTATATAACGATTCGCGTGGACAAAGTGCAACAGATAATAGACAATTGGCGAGAAAAACTTGTTTTTAGCTGTCAGTTTTCTGCCCCATAGGCCGCTTTCAGCCGCAGGATGCGCAGTACGCTTTCATCAATGCGCTCCTCCGGGATGGTTCCATCCTCCACAGCTGCCAGCACCCCCTGGTAGGCGGCAATGTAATCATATGGCATCAGTAGAATATCGGCTCCGGCCTGCAGGGCCAGCACGGCGCTTTCTGCCGAAGAATAGTTCTGTATGATGGCGCCCATGGCCAGGGCATCGGTGATAATAACCCCATCATAGCCCAACTCACCCCGCAGCTTTTCGGTCAGCATGGAGTAGGAAAGGGAAGCGGGCAGGCCGTCATTGGTCACATATGGGGTGGCGATATGCGCGGCCATTACCAGGTCAGTTTTCTCCAGCGCGCCAATAAAGGGAATGAGCTCGCATTGCAGCAGTTCTTCCCAGCTTTTATCCAGCTCCACATAGCCATCGTGGCTGTCACCGCTGGCGGCGCCGTGCCCGGGAAAGTGCTTAATACAGGCCATTACGCCGCCATCGTGCAGGCCGTCTATCATGGCGTTTACCATGGAGGAAACGGTTTGCGCATCGCTGCCAAAGGCCCGGGAACCGATGATGATATGCTCCGGATCGGAATTAATATCCGCCACCGGGGCAAAGTCCAGATTAAAGCCATACCGGTTCAGATATGCTCCGATGACTTGCCCCATGTGATAGGCCTCATGGGGGTCGCCGGTAGCGCCGATGGCCTCTGCTCCATCAAATTTCTGCACCTGGAAGCCCGCCGCATTGGCAATACGGGAAACACTGCCGCCTTCTTCATCAGTGCAGATCATCAGCGGTAGGTTACTCGCCTGCTTCAGGCCGGAGAGGAAGGTTTCCAGTTGTTCCGGTCCGGCGATGTTCTTCCCAAAGAAAACGATCCCGCCGGCAGGATATTTAGCCAGCTGGGCCGCCATCCCCTCGGTCAGGGCCTGCACGCCGTAGTCCCGGGTGCTGTGTACCTGCTCCGGAGTCAGTGTGGAGTCTAGCGATTCCGGCCTGATAATAAACAGCTGCCCAATTTTTTCCTCCAGCGTCATGGCCGCCAGCAGTTGTTCCGGTTTTTGCACTGTAGATTCATCGTCTGGGCTCGGGTCATCGGGTATCGGTGTTGGCGTTGGGGTTGGTTCTGGGGTGGGGTCATTTCCGCCCGTAGGCTGGCACCCGGTACAACCCAGTACCAATAGAAAAACAGCAAGAAATGTGCAGATGATGCGTTTCATATTGTTTTGCCTCCTGATGATTCAACATAAAGGCCTGCCTGCAAAGCGGACGGAGCACTTTTATATATAGTGTCATTTTAGAACCGTTTTTCTGCTTTGTATCGGTTTATTATAACTGTTTTTTTAGACATGATACCATCATGCAAAAAGAAAAGCCGGGTGCTACAATGCGACTGTAAAAATATTCCTGCCACATTGTAAAGATGGTCGGCTGATATCGGCTGTTGGTGGGACGGGGCGGATAAAATGCTGCCGGAGGGTGGCTTTTCCAAGGAATCGCAGTTAGCAAAAGCTAACCGCCATAACAGAGGTCGGATGGGAATGATCATGCGGTTTGCAGCACTTGGCGAAAGAAAAAATCCAGCGGTACTGTTTTTCCACGCCATGGGCGTAACGGGAGAAAGCAGTGAGCTGGTAGCAAAATATCTGCAGGAAAGATATTTTTGCATTCTGCAAACTCAAGCCAACGCTTGTCAAAGCCGGCATGTGCCATATTCAGGACGAAAGCAAGGAAGAGATCGCCTACGCGCAGGATATGTTCGAGACGATCTTTAAGGACTACGCACTAAAGACATACAACAAGGATGTCGGAGAAAAGGCAGCCGAGTATGTCGCACAGGGCGTTACCTACGACCAATACTACGCCGCATACTTTGCAGCCCGTGGTATCGTAGGCGACAAGGGCGATAACGGGAAAACAATTTTAGGGTCTGCAAGCCGAAAGAAGAAGGCCGCTATCGATAAGGCCGTTCCAGGCGCAAGCACAAAGCAAAAGCACCTTTTGTACGAGGCACTCGGAGTGTCAGAGAAGGTGTGGTAAAGAGATGCCCCCTCCAGTTGCGGAGGGGGCATTTTACTGTGCCATTACTGTGCCACACATACGCAAAAATACCGTAAGAAACAGCAAGATTTGCAAAGACTAAAAACGCTGAAAACCCGCATAAACAAAGGGAAAACCCGCATTTCTGCGGGTTTATGATATGGTGGACCCGAAGGGATTCGAACCCTCGGCCTCCGCGATGCGAACGCGGCGCTCTCCCAACTGAGCCACGGGCCCATATTCTTTTATGGCGCTCAAAACTGCTCACCTATAATATCACGATTGCCCGCCGGTGTCAAGCTGCAAAAGGGCAGGGAACACGCATTTTTGCGCACCAGCATAAACTGATACCGGAGAGTCGGCGCTCGCCCGCTTTCCCAATGAGATCTTAGGAGGGAATAATTTTATGGCTGCTTTTTATAATACCGCAACCCTTTCCTACCGTGATACCTCCACCAATTCCAATACCGTGGAGGGGCAGCTGGTGCAGGTGCTGGCCGCCGAAAAGACCGCCGTGCTGCCAACCTACGGCAGCAGCAATACCGGCACCTATATCGTCAGCATCCGCAATAGCGGCGCGGCCGCCTATACCGGGCTCACCGTCACCGATGACCTGGGCGGGTACGCCTTTGCCGGGGAGACCCGGGTGCCCCTCACCTATGTGGAGGGCTCACTCAAGTATTACAGCAACGGCACGCTGCAGCCCGCCCCGGCGGTCACCGCAGGCGCCCCGCTGGTGATCGACGGGATCACCGTACCGGCGGGCGGCAATGCCCTGCTGATCTACGAGGCCGAGCCCAACGGCTACGCCCCGCCTGCCGCAGGCGGCACCATCACCAATACCGCCTCCATCACCGGCGACGGCCTGACCACCCCGTTGACGGCGCAGGCGACGGTCGCAGTGGGGGAAACGCTGCGGCTTTCCATCAGTAAATGCATGAGCCCCACCAGCGTGGTGGAAAACGGAACGGTCACCTATACCTTCTACCTGCAAAACAGCGGCAATACCGCCACGGCTGCCACCGACTTCGTAACGGTCAGCGATACCTTCGATCCCGTCCTGAACGGGCTGACGGTCATGCTGGACGGCACACCGCTGGCCCCCGGCACCGGCTACACCTATAATGCCGCCACGGGGGCATTTGCCACCACAGCCGGCACCATTACCGTCCCGGCGGCCACTGCGGTGCAGGATGCCGAAACCGGTCTGTGGCGCATCACCCCCGGCGTGACCAAGCTGGTCATCACCGGCACCGTGTAAATTCAAATCCCCGCAGAGTCTCAGCTGCGGCGGAGCCGTTTCGCCCTCCGGGTGAAATCTGCCAGGCTTCGCCTGGCGTCGGCGGGCTGCGCCCGCCGCGGCTCCGCCGCCGATCCCCTTATCCCCATCCCCAGTATCAAAGAGGAGGCCGCCCGCCTTGGGCAGCCTCCCCGTTTTTACATATTCTCCAGGATCTCCCGAATGGCTTCCTCCACCTGCCGCACTTCTTCCTGGAACTGCCGGGCCGGTACCCGTATCGCCCCGTGCCCCAGTATGATGATCTGCTCCAGTCCATCAGAGGTCGCCACCCGCACCCGGTGCTCCTTGGCCAGCGTGTGGGTCACTTTTTCGATATACATATCCGCTGTCTCGGCTTCTTTGGTGTATACCACGCTGATGCCATGGTGCCGTTCAATGCTGCCGGGATTGCCTTTTACCTTGTAGGCGTCAAAGACCAATATCAGCTCGCACCGCCGGTAGCCTTGGTAGTTGCACAGGATCTGAATGAGCCGGTGCCGGGCGGCGTCCAGGTCGGTTTTCGCCAGCTCGGCCAGCTCCTCCCACGCAAAGATGATATTATAGCCGTCCACCAGCAGGTATTCCGGCCCTTCGGGCAGGGGCGCCGCTTTCCACGGCTTGGGGCTATTCCCGGTCGGCTTTGGGGTATGCAGCGCTTCGCCGCTCCGCCGCTTGATGGGCCCGTAGGTCATCTCAAAAATGCGCATCAACTCTTTATCCTGCAAAAGGGAGCCCCGGTAGGCCTCGCTGCGCTGCCGGGTCACGGCCGGTTCCTCCGGCTCCTCGTCTGCCTTCAGCACATTCGTCTGGATATGCGCCATACCCGGTACCTCATCCCACCGCACGGTGTGCCCGGCTCCCCGGCTGCAAAAGACCGAATCCGCCGTATTCGCGGTATCGGCATCGCAGTCGTAGCCGCAGGCGGCTATTACTTCCTCCGGGCGGCGGCAGGGAGCGTAGCCATCCGGCTCCCAGCTCAGCCGTCCCCGTCCACGGGTGTACCGCAGCACCTCAGCCGGGTAGTCCCGCAGGGCATCCAGCGCCGCCGTTCCCCGCAGGGTGGCGGTCTCCGGCAGCAGCTCCGGCGGCTCGGTCTCGGCCTCCCGCTGCTGCAAATCATTGAGTGCCCGCCCCAGCTGCTCGGCCGGCACCGTCAGGGTAAAGCGGCATTGCGGCTCCAGAAGGATACTCTCCGCCATGCGCAGTCCCTGCCGCACCGCCCGGTAGGTCGCCTCCCGGAAATCCCCGCCCTCGGTGTGCTTTTGGTGGGCCCGTCCGGCGATCAGCGTGATCTTCATATCGGTGATAGGGGAGCCGGTCAGTACTCCCTTGTGGGTCTTTTCGGTCAGATGGGTCAGGATCAGCCGCTGCCAGTTCAGGTCCAGCTTATCGGTGGGGCAGTGGCTTTCAAATCGCAGCCCGCTGCCGCGGGGCAGCGGTTCCATCAGCAGATGCACCTCGGCGTAGTGACGCAGCGGCTCATAGTGACCGATGCCCTCCACCGGGGCGGCGATGGTCTCCTTGTAAAGAATACTCCCCTCCTCAAAGCCAATGGCCAGCCCGAAGCGTTCCATGGCCACGCTCTGCAAAATCTCCCGCTGGATCTCTCCCATCAGCCGCACCCGGATCTCCCGCTTCTGCTCCTCCCACTCCAGGTGGAGCTGCGGGTCCTCCTGCTCCAGCTGGCGCAGCTGTGCAAGTGCGGTATGGGGGTCGGTACCCTCCGGCAGCGTCACCCGGCAGCTTATCACCGGCTCCAGCAGGGGAGAGCTCCTCTCCTGCTCGGCGCCAAGACCTTCCCCGGCATAGCTTTGGCTCAGGCCGGTTACCGCGGCGATCGTCCCGGCCGGGACCTCCTCCACCGCCTGGTATTTGGCTCCGTTATACAGCCGTATCTGGGTGATCTTCTCCCCACCTGGCAGGGCCATGCGGACCTTCAATGCACCGCCGGTCACCTTCAGGTGGGTCAGCCGGCTGCCCTGCGCGTCGGTCGAAATTTTATACACTTTTGCCGCGAAGTCCGGTAAATAGGCCGGAGCCAGGGTCAGCCGGTCCAGCCCCTCCAGCAGCTCGGCAATGCCCTCCTGCCGCAGCGCCGCCCCCCAAAAGCAGGGGAACCATGCCCGCCGGGCAAGGGCGGCAGCCAAATTTGTTTCGGTCAGTGTTCCGCTTTCCAGGTATTCCGCCATCAGCCGCTCATCGCACAGCGCCAGTGCTTCCTCATCGGTGTCATGGGGCAGGCAGGCGGGGGAGAGCTTCCTTTGCAGCTCCTCCAGAATAAGCGCGCGGTCAGCGCCCGGCTGATCCATCTTGTTCACAAAAATAAAAGTGGGGATGCGGTACCGTTCCAGCAGGCGCCACAGCGTTTCGGTGTGGGCCTGCATGCCGTCCGTCCCGCTGATAATGAGCACCGCGTAGTCCAGCACCGCCAGCGTCCGCTCCATCTCCGCGCCAAAGTCAGCGTGCCCGGGGGTATCCAGCAGGGTCAGGGCAGTATGGGGCAGGGTCAGCCTTGCTTCCTTGGCAAAGATGGTGATCCCCCGGCTGCGCTCCAGGGCATGGGTGTCCAAGAAAGCATCTCCATGGTCTACCCGCCCGGCCTGCCGCAGCGCCCCGGCCCCCACCAGCATGGCTTCGGTCAGGGTGGTCTTGCCGCTGTCCACATGGGCCACCAGTCCCAGCGTGATATTCTTCTGTGCCATGGCGGTGCCCCCCTTTCCGTTATCGTTCCATTCGCTTTCGTAAAATCAGTCGTTCTCCTGCTGCGCGGCGCTCAGCTTCCGCAGATACCGGATCCCCTCGGTAAGGAAGGCCTCCCGGTCAAAGGCCGCGTTGCCGATGGATTCCTGCACGATGATGCCATCGCAGACCAAAAGCAGCAGCCAGGTCAAAAAATCGGCCGGCAGCGCGGTGCGTTCGGCTATTTTCCCACGGATCAATCCCTGAAAGTTCTGATACAGGGTGGTCAGGTTCTGGCGCAGAGTCTCATTGCCCAGCTGGGCTTCCGCCAGCAGCTGCAGGCGCAGTCCGGCAGAGGCAATATCCCGCTCCGCTACATACCGCACCAGCCGGTTCAGGCTGGTGTCCTTCTCTTTGTTCTCGGTCCAGCGGATCAGATCCTCCCACTGTTCATCCAAAAAACGCTGGGTGATATCCAGAAAAACCTCATTTTTGGTTTTGTAGTGGTAGTACAGCGTCCCCTTGGAGATCCCGGCCGCCGCCGCGATCTCCGCCAGCGAGATATCGGCCAGCGCGGTCGTCTTGAGCAGCTCGGTGGTGGCCTGCAATATCTTTTCCTTGATGTTATCCTTTCTCGGTGCGGCCATATGCCAGCTCCTTTCCTGTTTCTACCCCGAATTGTACCATGAAAGCGGGCGGCTGTCCATCCTGCCCGGCGGTGTAAAATTTGCGGAAATTTTATCTCACCCGTCCCTTTGCCGTCTTGACATCTCTCCCGGCAGGCGCTATCATTTGGGTATAGAGTCGGCCGCTTGGCCGACACGAACAGGAGGTGCCGGAAAATGGACATCCGCAGGATAAACCGGCGGCTGAAAAAACGCTTTGGCCCGGCGGTCACGGCCACCCTAACGGATGGCTGCATCGTGCTTTCGGGGCATTTGCCCGCCTGGGCAGAAACGGTGGAAGCCTGTTCCCTGGCAGCCGAAAAATACAGTACCACCCATGTGGTCAATGATATCCGCTGCGATGAGGCAGGGGAGCAGTCCATCCGCATCCCCACTCTGCGGGATACCGCCCTGGAAGGCAGAAAGCCGGATGTCCTTATTATCGGCGGGGGCATTTCCGGGGCCTCCATCGCCCGGGAGCTTTCCAAGTGGAATCTGGATATCCTGCTGGTGGAAAAGGAAGCGGATCTGGCCCTGCAGGCTTCCGGCCGCAATGACGGCGAGGTCCACCCCGGCATCGATCTTTCCCGCGGCTCTCTCAAGCACCACTATGTCCGCCGAGGAAATGCCATGTACGATCAGCTCTGCCGGGAGCTCGATGTTCCCTTTAAGCGGGTGGGGCAGTATGTCTGTTTCGAAAAAGCCTGGCTCAAGCCCCTCATCGCCCTCTACTGCCTCATCCGTAAAAAGCGGGATGGCATCGCCGATACCGAGCTCATCTCCGGGGAGGAGCTGCGCCGCCGGGAGCCCGATCTCCGTTTTGCCTTCGCCATCTCCAATCCGTCCTCCGGCTGTGTCTGTCCCTATGGGCTTACCATCGCCTATGCCGAAAACGCCGTGCAGAACGGTGCCGAGGTCTCGCTGAATACCGCCGTGCTGGGCATGGAGGTACAGGATGGCAAAATACATAGCGTCACCACCAACCGCGGCACCGTTTATCCCGCGTTGGTCATCAATGCCGCCGGTGTTTTCGCGGAGGAGATCGCCGCCATGGCGGGGGACCGCTTCTTCTCCATTCATCCCCGCCGCGGCACCAATTCCATCCTGGATAAAAAGGCCGGGGCCTATATGCACACCATCGCCTCCGTCATGGATATTGCCCGGAACACTCACCACTCCAAAGGCGGCGGCATTCTGCATACCGTCCACGATAACCTGCTGGTTGGCCCCGATGCCATAGAAACTTGGGAAAAAGAGAATACCGAAACCCACCGGGAAAGCATCGACCATGTGTTCCAAAAGCAGCAGCGCACCATGCACACCCTTTCCCAGGGGGATATCATTACCTACTTTACCGGGGTGCGCGCCCCCACCTTCGAAGAGGACTTCATCATCGAAATGGGCCGCAAAACCGGCAACATTCTGCACTGTGCCGGTATCCAGTCCCCAGGGCTTACCACTGCCCCGGCCGTCGCGCTGGATATCGAAAAAATGGCGGTCGATTATCTTTCCACGCTTAAACCGGTGGAAAAGAACGAAAACTACGATCCCATCCGTCACGGCCCGCCCGTCCTGCGGGAAATGAGCGATGAGCGGCGGGCCGCCCTCATCCGGCAGAACCCCGATTACGGCATCATCATCTGCCGCTGCGAGGAGGTAAGCAAGGGCGAGATCCTGGATGCCCTGCGTTCGCCCATCCCGGTTCCCACGGTGGATGGCATCAAAAAGCGGGTGCGGCCCGGCATGGGCCGCTGCCAGGGCGGGTTCTGCTCGCCGCTGGTCACTCAGATCATCGCCGAATACCTGGACTGCCCATTGGAGGAGGTCAGAAAATCCTCTGAGCAAGCGGTCATCACCTATGGCAAAACCAAATGACGAAGGAGGGAGAAAGCATGCTTACCGTTGATGTTCTGGTCATCGGCGGGGGACCGGCCGGGCTGGCCGCGGCCATTGCTGCCCACCAAAACGACGCCAAGGTTCTTCTCATCGAGCGGGAAGCCCGCCTGGGCGGTATCCTCAAACAGTGCATCCACGATGGCTTTGGCCTGGTACGGTATGGAGAAAAGCTCTCCGGCCCGGAATACGCCGGCCGTTTCATCGATGAATTTCATGCCCTGGGGCTGCAAGCGAGGACCCTCACCTTCGTCACCCGCATCCAAAAGACCGTTGAGGGTTTTGCCGTCACCCTGGTAAACCGGGATGGCGTGGAAACGGTGGCCGCCAAAGCGCTGGTGCTGGCCACCGGCTGCCGGGAGAGGACTGCCAAGCAGGTCTCCATCCATGGCACCCGCCCGGCCGGGGTCTTTACTGCCGGGTGTGCCCAGCATTTTACCAACCTGCTGGGTCAACTGCCCACCCGGAAGTGTGTCATCCTCGGCAGCGGGGATATCGGTCTTATCATGGCCCGCCGCCTTACGCTGGAGGGCGCCCAGGTGCTTGGCGTCTATGAGGCCAAACCCACCCCCTCCGGGCTCACCCGCAATATCCACCAGTGCCTGCATGATTACAATATCCCGCTTTATCTCTCCCATACCGTCACCCGCGTTTTTGGGCAGGATCGACTGACTGCGGTGGAAATTTCCCAGGTGGATGAGTGCATGGTTCCCATCCCCGGCACCGAACAGATCGTGGAATGCGATGCCCTCATCCTTTCGGTCGGGCTCATCCCGGAGAACGAGCTGGCCGAGGGCCTTGGCGCGGCCATCGATCCCAAAACCAAAGGCCCCATCTGCGATGCCGGGCTGATGACCTCGGTCCCCGGTGTCTTTTCCTGCGGCAATGCCCTGCATGTCAATGACCTGGTGGACTATGTCTCCGAAAGCGGAGAAGCCGCAGGAAAAAGCGCGGCCCGGTACCGTCCGGGGCAGCAAAGAACCCTCATTCCCATCATGGCGGGGGAGGGGCTGCTGTATGCTGTGCCCCAGCGGCTGGATGTTGCAGCCGACCGTTCCGCCGTGACTGTCTACTTCCGCAGCCGGGAAAACCTGGGCCCCTGCCGCCTTGTCATTACAGCCGATGGCCGGGAAATATACACCCGCCGGTACCCCTTCCTCCGCCCGCCGGAGATGGAACGGCTGGAGCTGGATCTTTCCGCACAGGCGCTGACCGCGGCTTCGCAGATCAAACTGGAAATTGAGGTGATGGAGCATGACTGAGCTGACCTGCATCGTCTGTCCCCGGGGCTGCACCCTGCGCATCGAAGAGCGGGACGGCCGTTTTACCGTCACCGGCAATGCCTGTAAACGGGGGGAACAGTTCGCCACGGCCGAGATGACCTGCCCCACCCGCACCCTCTGCACCACGGTGCGCACCGTTTTTCCGGAGGTCCCGGTCATCAGTGTACGCACCTCGGCCGAAATACCCAAGGATAAAATTTTCGATGTCATGCGGGAAATTAACCGCGCCCGTGTGACCCGCCCGATGAAACGGGGAGAAGCGGTGCTGCCCAATGTGCTGGGCTTGGGGGTGGATATCATCATCACCTCCGGCCTGCTGGAAGAGAAAACCGAAAAGGAGAATGACCATGAGCAATAAACCGTACAAAGGCTTCGAGCCCAAGTGGCTGCTGACTCCCGCCCCGGCGGGCAGCTATCGTTCCATCTTCCGCTGGGGCGATCCCGCGTTTTTCAAGTACCCCAAGGAATCCCTCTACAAGATGATGAAGGAAGCCTTCCATATGACCGATGACGACTTCAGGGACTACACCGATGATATCGGCTTTGATCAGGTCTCTCTCCCGGATCACCCCCCTCGCATCGCCCCGGAGCACCTGGAGGCGCTGAAAAAGATCGTCGGGGAAGAATTTGTTACCACCGGGGATTACGAAAGACTTTCGGTGGCCTATGGCTGCACCGGCTACGATCTTCTCCGTTTGAGGCACAAACAGATCGATAGCCTGCCGGATGTGGTGGTCTACCCCGATACCACCGAGCAGGTGGAAGAGCTTGTCCATTATGCGGCGGAGCATAAGCTCCCGCTGTATGTCTACGGCGGCGGCAGCTCCGTTACCCGCGGCGTGGAGCCCATCAAGGGCGGCATCTCGCTGGATATGCGAAAGCGCTTCAATAAGATCCTCAGCTTCAATGAGGTGGACCAGACCATCACGGTGCAGGCGGGGCTTTCCGGCCCCGCGCTGGAGGAAGCCCTGCAGGATGCCCCCAATCGCTTTGGCGCCAAGCGGCAGTATACCTGCGGCCATTTCCCCCAGTCCTTCGAGTACAGCAGCGTGGGCGGCTGGGTGGTCACCCGCGGCGCGGGCCAGAACAGCACCTACTATGGCACCATCGCCGATATCGTCCTTTCGCAGAAGTACGCCACCCCCATCGGCCGCATCGTCACTCCCCATTATCCCAGGGAGGCCACCGGCCCCGATCTCAACCAGATCATGATGGGCTCGGAGGGCACTTTCGGCGTCCTTACCGAAGTGACCCTCAAGGTATTCCGCTGGCAGCCGGAAAACCGAAAGCGCTTTTCCTACATGTTCCGGGATTGGGAGACCGCCATGGCGGCCGCCCGGGAGATGATGCAGTGCGAATGCGGCTATTCCTCGGTGTTTCGCCTTTCCGACCCCGAAGAGACCCACCTGATGCTCAAGCTCTACAATGTGGATGAAACACCGCTGGCGCCGCTGCTGGATAAGCTGGGCTACAAGGATATGGAGCGCTGTATGTTCCTAGGCTTTACCGATGGCGAAAAGGGCTTTTCCAAAAATGTGGCGAAGAATATCCACCGCATTGCCCGCCGCTTTGGTGCCATGCCCATGACCGGCTATGTGACCAAGAGCTGGGAAAAGGGCCGCTTCAATGACCCTTACCTCCGCGATACCCTCATGGATTTCAGCGTCATCACCGATACGCTGGAGTGCAGCGTCAACTGGTCCAATATGGCGCAGGTGCACCGCGATGTGCGCGCGGTCTGCCATGCGCTGCCCAATACCATCGTCACCACGCACATGAGCCACTGCTACCCGCAGGGCGCCAACCTGTACTTCATCTTCATCACCCGGATGAACGATGCCGCTGAATTTAAGCGCTACCACACCACCATTCTGGATGCCATCCAGAAATCCGGCGCGGCCATCAGCCATCACCACGGCATCGGCAAGATGTTTGCCCCCTGGCTGGAGGGCTATATCGGCGAGAAGGAGTACGGGGTGTTCCGGGTGCTCAAGGATTACTTTGACCCCGATTACACCATGAACCCCGGCGGTACCATCGGCCTGGACCTGAAGCCCGAAGAAAAGAAGCGCCTAAACGAGCGGAAAGACTACCGCTGAGTTTGATATTCCCCGTTGGCCCGGAGAACCTCGGTTTTCCGGGCTTTTTGGCGTCCTTTTCCAGGGCGGCGGGAGGGATCGGCCGGAGGCCAGGAACGCCCGCAGGCAGGCTTATGCCCGGCGCAGACGGGCTGATGCCTGTCAAGGGCAGCGACGCCGCATCCGACGATTCCTCTCGCCGCCCCTGTTTTTTGATATTTTATCAAAGAAAAATCAAATTTGCTGTTGACAATAACATATGAGTGTGCTATCATATGAACAAGAAAACATATGAATGGAGGTCGAAATGATGCCAAAGCATGACCATACCGCCATCCTGCAAACGGTGCGGCAGGAGCTGCCCCCGGAGGAGCTGATCTGTGACCTTTCGGATCTCTTCAAGGTGTTCGGCGATACCACCCGCATGCGGATTCTGTATTCGCTGTTTGAATCGGAGCTGTGTGTCTGCGCCATCGCGGAGCTGCTGGGCATGACCCAATCCGCCATCTCGCACCAGCTTAAGGTGCTGCGGGAAAATAAGCTGGTCGCCTCCCGCCGGGAGGGCAAGACCATCTACTATTTCCTGGCGGATGACCATGTCCGTACCATCATCGGGCAGGGCTTTGAGCACCTGACCGAGCATGACCACCATTCCCATCCCACCAATCATTCATCCAAGGAGGAAAACTGACATGAAAAAGATGTATATGCTGGAAGACCTGGATTGCGCCAACTGCGCCGCCAAGATGGAGGAAGCCATTTCCAAAATTGATGGCGTGACCTATGCCCGTGTCAGCTACCTGGCCCAGAAGCTCACCCTGGAGGCCGATGACGCCCGCTACGATGACATCCTGGCCGAAGTGGTAAAGACCTGCAAGCGCGTGGAACCCGATTGCCGCATCCTGCTCAAGTAATATTTTCCGCCATCACCGGGGAAAGGGGATTACCGAAATGACAAGAAAACAGAAAAAGCATCTGGCCCGCATTATCGCCGCGGCGGTACTGCTGGCACTGGTGTGGTTCGTTCTCCCGCTGGAGGGCATCTGGCAGCTTTTGGCCTACTGTGTGCCGTATTTCATTGTCGGCTGGGATGTCCTGTGGGGTGCTATCCGCAAGATCCTGCACGGTGACCTGATGGACGAGGAATTCCTCATGTCGGTCGCCACCATCGGCGCCTTTGTACTGGGCGATTACCGGGAAGCCGTCGCCGTTATGCTGTTCTATCAGATCGGTGAATGGTTCCAGGGCGTTGCCGTGGGCAAGACCCGCCGCAACATCACCCAGCTTATGGATCTCCGCCCCGATTACGCCAATGTGGTGCGGAATGGACAGGAAGAAAAGGTGGACCCCGATGAAGTCGAAGTAGGGGAGACCATCATCGTCCGCCCCGGCGAAAAGATCCCGCTGGATGGCGTGATCCTGGAGGGCTCCACCGCTGTGAATACCGCCGCCCTGACCGGCGAAAGCCTGCCGCAGGATAAGGCGGAGGGCGATCCGGTGGTCAGCGGTACGGTAAATCTCACCGGTGTCATTACGGTTCAGACCCAAAGCGCCTACGGCGAATCCACCGCCGCCAAGATCCTGGAGCTGGTGGAAAACGCCGCCAACCAAAAGGCCAGGGTGGAAAGTTTCATCACCCGCTTTGCCCATTGGTATACCCCCTGCGTTGTGATCGGCGCCGCCCTGCTGGCGGTCATTCCGCCCCTGTTCTTCTCCCAGCCCTGGGGCACCTGGGTGGAGCGTGCCCTGGTATTCCTGGTCGTTTCCTGCCCCTGCGCGCTGGTTGTCAGCGTACCGCTCACCTTCTTCGGCGGTATCGGCGGGGCTTCCCGCTGCGGCATCCTGGTAAAGGGCGCCGGCTATATGGAAACGCTGGCTAAGGCCAAAACCGTCGTATTCGATAAGACCGGCACCCTGACAAAGGGCAGCTTTACCGTCACCCATATCGTCCCCGCCGCCGGAACCGAGGACGACCTGCTGGCGACCGCCGCCGCTGCCGAGAGCTTCTCTCATCATCCCATTGCCCAGTCGGTGGTGGCCGCCTACGGCAAGCCCATCGAAAAAGAGATCGAGGACGCCAAGGACCACACCGGCCGCGGTATTGAAGCCGTCATTGACGGCCGTCATATCTACGCCGGCAATGAGCGCTTGATGAAGGAGATCGGTGTTTCCTGCGCCGCAGTCACCGAGGTCGGCACCGTTATCCATATGGCGGCCGATAAGGACTACCTCGGCTATCTGGTCATCGCCGATACCCCCAAGCCCGATTCCGCCGAGGCCATTCGGACCCTCAAGGCCGAGGGCGTGGAAAAGACCGTAATGCTGACCGGCGATAAGACCGCCGTAGCCCAGGCCGTGGCCGGGGAGCTTGGTCTGGATGAATACCGGGCCGAGCTGCTGCCCGCCGATAAGGTGACCGCGGTGGAGGAGCTGCTGCAAACTGGTTCTCCTCTGGTGTTCGTCGGCGATGGCATCAATGATGCTCCTGTTTTGGCCCGCGCCGATGTCGGTGTCGCCATGGGCGCCCTGGGCAGCGATGCCGCCATTGAGGCCGCTGATATCGTCCTGATGGACGATGCCCCCAGCAAGCTGGCGCTGGCCGTTCGGCTTTCCCGCCGCACCATGAAGATCGTCTGGCAGAATGTTATCTTCGCCCTGGCGGTCAAGGCGCTGGTACTGGTGCTGGGCGCCACCGGCGATGCCAACATGTGGATCGCTGTCTTTGCCGATGTGGGCGTGCTGGTGCTGGCCATCCTCAATGCCATGCGGGCCCTGCTGGTCCCCAAGCACTGATATTATCCATGTTTTTCTTCCGGCGGTCTGCCCTCCCTTGTGGGTCAGGCCGCCCCTTCTTGCGCTTTTACCCTATTTGCGGTAGAATCCTATCATCCAAAGCTCCAAAAGGAGGCTGCCTATGCGAGAGATCACCGAAGCCCTGTTTGCCCTGCGGGATGAAAAATACCGTGCCTTCCATGCCGCCCTCATGCCGGGGGTGGCGTGGGAGCGCATCATCGGGGTGCGGATGCCCGCCCTGCGCCGCTATGCCGCCGCCCTGGCCAAAACGCCGCAGGCCGCGCTCTTCCTGCGGGAGCTGCCCCACACCTACTACGAGGAAAATAATCTCCATGCCCTGCTGCTGATGCGGGAAAAGAGCTTTGAGACCCTGATGCCGTGGCTGGAGCGCTTTCTGCCGCGGATCGATAACTGGGCCACCTGCGACCTGTTAAAGCCCGTCTGCTTTGCCAAAAACCGCGAAAAGCTGCTGCCCTGCGTCACCCGCTGGCTGGGGAATGCCCACCCCTACACCGTCCGCTTCGCCATCGAGATGCTGATGACCCACTACCTGCAGGAGGATTTTTCCCCGGAGTACCCGGCCTGGGTGGCCGCGGTGGAAAGCGATCACTACTACATCCGCATGATGCAGGCGTGGTATTTCGCCACGGCGCTCGCCTTCCGGTATGAGGAGATCTTGCCCTACCTCACCGAAGACCGCCTTTCCCCCTGGGTACGGCAAAAAACCATCCAAAAGGCAGTGGAGAGCTTCCGCGTCCCCCCGGAGCACAAGGCTGAGCTCAAGGCTCTGCGCCGCTGAACAGCCCCTCATCTCACCCCGGAACCGCCCGTTCCGGGGCTTTTTTTACAGTTTGTTCATCCCCTGCGTTTGCCTTTTTTGCCGCAGTATGGTAAAATATCCGCACAAAACCATTTTTGGGAGTGACTTATGCTAAAACGATGGACGGCGCTGCTGCTGGCGGTCATGCTGGTGCTTTTGACTGCCTGCGGCGCGCAAAAAGAATACAAACTGTCCGCGGTATTTGCCGCCGCGGAGGAAGACCGCCCTCAGTGGCTGGCCGATCCCGATAACGCCGCCCTGTGGGAGCAGCTGGGCCTTTCCGGCTCGGTCGTCTCGGATGGCGACCCCGCCGCTTTGACCATCGGCGCGCAGCACTGGGTGCTGCAGCCCGCCACGGTGGAGGGCAGATCCGTGACCCTGTGCTACTGCGTTGATGAGCAGAACCGGCCCCTTCTGGATCTGCGGGCCTCCGTCGGCATCAATGTGCTGCCGGTGGAGGATTGGACCGCCTGTGAGGATCTTTTCATCGTGCGCGTGTGGGCGCAGCAGGGCGGGAAGCTGCCGGAAAATTATCTTTCCGGGGAGGATGAGGGCCTGAACCGCTATGCCGTTCTTCTCACCGATCCCATCACCGGCGAAAGCGCCAGCGCCGTCGCCGCCGATGCCGAATTGCAGGCTCTCCTGGCCGATGGCAAGCCCCATGCCCTGTGTCTGCGGCTGCGGGCCATGCAGCAGGGGGAGCCGCCCCTCCGGGTCGTCACGGTGCTGTGCCAGGGCTGGCTGGAAAAGGAATCGGTGCTGCGGGTACAGTCGGAGCAGCTTTTGTGGGCCGCCCGCCACGGGGAAAATGACACCCTGCGTCTGCTGCTCAATGAGGGCAATGCTTCGGTGACCGACCGCAATGGCGACGGCCTGCTGTGGGCCGCGCTGCAAAGCGGCAATGCCGAAACGGTGGAGCTGGTGGTCAAAGCCGGTGCCACCGGGGAAAACCACAATCTCTACTGGGCGGAGCCCGCCGCCTTGACCATAGCGGAGCGCCAGGATTGGCAGCAGCTGCTTTCCACTCTGGAGGAGCAGCACACCGATACCGGCTGCACGGCGCCTTCCATTGCCTACTACTGCACCGCCATGGGGAATGCCGAACGGCTGTCGCTTTACCTGGCCCATTTCCCGCTCTCGGCGGAGGAGGCCGCCCTTCCCGAAGGGGACAGCACCACTGTGGCCCTGCGCTACGGGGTGGAAAGCGCCCAAACCGGCAATTTGCTGGACCTGGCTGTGGCCAATGATGATACCGAAACCGCCGCTGTACTGCTGCAAAATGGGGTCACGGCCTCGCCGCTGCTGCTCAAAAAGCTGCAGGCCTCGCCCACTACCCTTTCCGATGAGATGCTGGCGCTGCTGGGCAGCTACCGGTACTTTGGCGTGCTGGATGAGGTGCTGGCCGATTACCGCGCGTTCAAGGAGAGCTACGAGGCCGTGGCGGGGGAAAGCTGCCGCCGCTTCGAGCGGGATTACGCAGCCTACTGTGAGGCCATGGAAAAGGGCGATAGCTTCGCCGCCGCCGGCATTATGGATAGCGGCCTGCTGGATGAGATCGTGGGTCAGCTGCAGGCAGTGCAGAATGTGGAAAAGCCCGAGACCGAGGCCATCAACGCCCTGTGGGACCTGATGTACGAGTACGCCGATATGATGGATACCGCCGGCTACTACTACAAGCGCATCTCCCTCAGCACCTATGTGGTCACACGCCGCTACTATCGGGCCCTGTTTGAAAACCGCCTGGGCCGGGCTCACGCCCTTTACGAGGAATTCAAGCACCAGACCGCCGTTTACGATGGCCTTTTGCAGAACTGGGCCGAATAAATCTAACCGAAAGAAGGCTTTTCCGCATGATCTATTACCTCACCGGCACCGGCAACAGCCGCTGGGCCGCGCAGCTGCTGGCAGATCATCTGCACGATACCGCCGAGGATGCCGCCCCCGCCCTCAAAAGCGGCCTGGCGCCTTCCCTCCATTCCGAAAAACCGTGGGTCTTTGTCTGTCCCACCTACGGCTGGCAGATCCCCCATGTCTTTGCCGATCTGCTGCGCCGCACCGGCTTTGATGGCAGCAGAAAAGCCTATTTCGTCCTCACCTGCGGGGATGATATCGGTGCGGCCGGGCCCCGCCTGCGCAAGCTCTGTGGGGAGCTGGGCCTGGAATACCGCGGCGTGTGGCCGCTGGTGATGCCGGAAAACTATGTGGCCATGTTCCCGGTGCCAGGAGAGGAAGAGGCGAAGAAGATCATTGATGCCGCGCGGGAGCCCCTTCTGGAAGCCGCTGCCCTCATCGCAGGGGATCAGCCCTTCCCGGGGGGAAAGCTGACCCTGGCCGACCGCCTAAAAAGCGGCGTTGTCAACCGTTTCTTCTATCGCTTTTGCATTAAAAGCAGCCCCTTTTACACCACCCCGGTCTGCAATGGCTGTGGCCGCTGCGCCAAAATGTGCTTCACCAACTGCATCGTGATGCGGGAGGGCAAACCCCACTGGGAGGGGCATTGTACCCACTGCATGGCCTGTATCTGCGGCTGCCCGCAGCACGCCATTGAGTACGGCAAAAAGAGCCAGGGCAAGCCCCGCTACCGCTGCGAGGAGTACACCGGGTGAGCTTTGGCGGAAAAATGCCGCTTTTTTGCGATGAAACCGCCCTTTTTGTGCAAAATAGTGCTTGCAAAGCCTTGCAATTTGTGATACAGTATTATTTGGAATATGGTAGTAGAAAGAAAGAGTGGGGCGACCCGCTCTTTCCTTTATGTTAGGAGGCAAAGCGATGGCCAAAAAGAATACCGCCGCCATAGCGGAGGAGCTGGCAGCTCCCATTCTGGAAGAAATGGGCCTGCAGCTGTGGGATGTCGTCTACGAGAAGGAGGGCAGCGGCTGGTACCTGCGGTACTATGTCGATAAAGAGGGCGGCATCGATATCAATAGCTGCGAGGCCTTTTCCCGGGCAATCAGCGATGTGCTGGATGAAGCCGACCCAATCGATGGCAGCTACACGCTGGAGGTTTCCTCCCCCGGCATCGAGCGGCAGCTCACCCGCGATTGGCACTTTGAGGCCCTGATGGGCCAGCAGCTGCTGGTGCGGCTCATCCGCCCGGTGGAGGGCGTGCGGGATTTCATCGGCACCCTTACCGATTACCGCGATGGCACCCTGACCCTGCTGCTGGATGAAAAAACCGAAATGAATGTGGAACGCGGCGAAACCGCGTTTATCCGTCTGTATAATGATTTTAGTGGAGGAGTAAGCAAATGAGCGCTGCAAGAGCCAAGAAGAAACCCCAGGAGGAATTTAACCTCTTTGATGCCCTGAAGATGCTGGAGAAGGAAAAAGGCATCCCGGTGGATTATATGATCGAAAAGATCCAGACCGCCATCGCTCAGGCCATCAAGAAGGACCCCTTTAACAGCGAAAACAGCGTCGTGGAGATCGATCCCGAGACCGGCCGCTTCTATGTGGCGCTGCGCAAGGATGTCGTGGAGGAGGTGGAGGACCCCACCACCCAGATCAGCGTGGAGGACGCCGCCAAATACCAGTCCGGCATCACCGCCGGGCAGGTGCTGGAGGTCGCCCTTGACCCCAAAAAGTTCGGGCGCATTGCGGCGCAGGCCGCCAAATCCTCCATCCATCAGGGCATCCGGGAGGCCGAAAAGGGCCTGCTGCTGAAGGAATACGAAAGCCGCCAGCACGATATCGTTTCCGCCAAGGTGCTGCGGGTCGATCCCGTCCGGGGCAATGTCACCCTGGAGATCGGCAACAGCGAGGCCGTGCTGCCCAAGACCGAGCAGATCCCCGATGAAGTCTTTACCGAGGGCCAGCGCATCAAGGTTTATGTGGTGGATGTACAGAACACCGAAAAGGGCCCCCGCCTGATGATCTCCCGCACCCATCCCGGTTTGGTCAAGCGCCTGTTTGAAATGAACGTCCCCGAGATCTACGACGGCACCGTCGAGATCCGTTCCATCTCCCGCGAGGCAGGCTCCCGCAGCAAGCTGGCTGTTTCCAGCCGGGATGAGAATGTGGATGCCATCGGCGCCTGCATCGGCCCCAAGGGCGCCCGTGTCAATACCATCGTGGAGGAGCTGGGCGGCGAAAAGATCGATGTCGTCAATTACAGCGATGACCCCGCCGCCTACATTTCCGCGGCGCTTTCTCCCGCCACCGTTTTGGGCGTGGAGATCCTGGATGCCGATACCCACAGCTGCCGCGTCACCGTGCCGGATCACCAGCTTTCGCTCGCCATCGGCAATAAGGGCCAGAACGCCCGCCTGGCGGCCCGCCTGACCGGCTGGAAGATCGATATCCGTCCCGAAAGCGGCTTCTACGGCGAGGAGGAACCCGCCAAGGAAGAGTAATCATAAAGAAAGGAGGCACCCACAGTGCAGCAAAAGAAGATCCCCGTAAGAATGTGCGCCGGCTGCGGCGAGCATTTCCCCAAAAAAGAGCTGGTACGCATTGTCCATACCCCGCAGGGGGAGATCCACATGGACCTCACCGGCAGAATGGCCGGCCGCGGTGCTTATCTCTGCCGCAATGCCGAGTGCCTCCGCAAGGCACAGAAGGCCAAACGGCTGGAGCGTGCCTTCCAATGCCCCGTACCCGATGAGGTGATGGCAAAACTGGAAGAGGAGCTGAACGCCGCCGATGAATGATGTGACCCAAAGAAAGGTGCTGGGATTCATCTCCCTGTGCCGCCGGGCCGGCCGGCTCACCACCGGCATGGATGCCGCCGTGGAAAAAGCGGAAAAAGGGGAAGCCCATCTTCTCCTGCTGGCGCAGGATCTTTCCCCCCGCAGCGCCGCGCGGCTCCGGCAAAAGCTGCCGGATATCCCGGTAATTTCTCTTCCCTGTACGATGCAGACCTTCAGCCGCTATACCGGCAAAAATACCGGCATTCTGGCAGTCTGCGATGAAAACTTCGCCGGTGGTATCCGGGCAATGATGAGTGATGATGAGGAGGACTTGGATAGATGATCGAAAAAGTTAAACTGAACGAGGTCGCCAAAGACCTGAATATAAGCGGCAAGGATCTGACCGCGCTGCTGCAGCAGCGCTTCGGCGGCGAGGCCAAAAAGCCGCAGACGGTGCTCTCCGGCGAGGAGCTCAATTTTGTGATGGAGCACTACACCCAGCAGCACGCCGTCAAGGACTTCGGCGAGTACTTTAAGCTGGGCGAAAAGAAGCCCGCCCCCGCCGCGGCCCCCAAACCCGCAGAAAAGCCCGCCGAAAAGCCCGTGGAAAAGGCAGCGCCCGCCCCCGCTCCGGCTCCCCGGCCCCAGCAGCCGGCTCCCCGGCCCCAGCAGCCGGCCGCCAATGGCCAGGGCCAAAACCGTCCCCAGCAGGGGAATAACCGTCCCCAACAGGGGAATAACCGCCCCCAGCAGGGCGACCGCCGGTTTGAGAATAACCGTCCGCAGGGCGACCGCCGCTTTGAGAACAACCGCGATAACAACCGCCCCCAGGGCAACGGCCTGCGGCCCAATCTGAACCAGAAGCCCGCTGCTCCCGCCCCGGCCCCCAAGCCTGCGGCGCCCCAGCAGCCCGCCGTCCCCCGCAAGCCCATCGAGATCCGCCAGCAGGCCCCCAAGCAGAAGGGCCCCAAGGGCGAGAATACCTTTACCGCCAATACCGTGACCCGCACCACCGTGGATATGCGCACCAGCGAGGTCAACCTCGATAAGTACAATGAGCGGTACGAACAGATCGCCCCGGCCGGCAACATGAAGGATAACTTCGCCAAAAAGCAGAAGCTCAATCAGAAATCCGCCCGCCGCGGCAAGCCCGTCCTCAGCCGCAAGGAGCGCGAGGAGGAAAAGATGCGCCGCCTGGAGCTGGAGCGTCAGCGCCGCCAGCGGCTGGAGGTGGCCCTGCCCGAGGAAATGACCGTCGGCGAGCTGGCCCTCACCCTCAAGGTACAGGCCAGCGAGATCGTCAAGAAGCTGATGGGACTGGGCGTTATGGCCTCCATCAGCGATGTCATCGACTTTGATACCGCCTCCCTCGTCGCCATGGAGATCGGCGCCAAGGTCACCAAGCAGGTCGTTGTCACCATTGAGGACCGCCTGTTCGAGGTAGAGGATAAGGAAGAAGCCCAGGAGCCCCGGCCCCCCATCGTGGTGGTCATGGGCCATGTCGATCACGGCAAGACCTCTATCCTGGATGCCATCCGGAAAACCAGTGTCGTTTCCGGCGAAGCCGGCGGCATCACCCAGCACATCGGTGCTTACCAGGTGCAGGTGGATGGCCGTCCCATCACCTTCCTGGATACCCCCGGCCACGCCGCCTTCACCTCCATGAGAGCCCGCGGCGCCCAGGTCACCGATATCGCCGTGCTGGTCGTCGCCGCCGATGACGGCATTATGCCCCAGACGGTAGAGGCCATCAACCATGCCAAGGAGGCCGGTGTTTCCATCATCGTGGCCATCAATAAGATGGATAAACCCGAAGCCAATCCCGAGCGCATCAAGCAGCAGCTCACCGAATACGAGCTGGTCCCCGAGGAGTGGGGCGGCGATACCATCTGCGTCCCCGTTTCCGCCAAAACCGGCATGGGGCTGGATAACCTCCTGGAGATGATCCTGCTGGTGGCCGATACCATGGAGCTGACCGCCAACCCCAACCGCATGGCCAAGGGCACCGTCATCGAAGCCAAGCTGGATACCGGCCGCGGCCCTGTGGCCACCGTCCTCATCCAGACCGGTACCCTGCATTCCGGCGAGGCCATTATCGCCGGCACCGCCGTGGGCCGTGTGCGTGTCATGACCAACGATAAGGGCCAAAAGGTCGAGGAGGCCGGCCCCTCCTGCCCGGTGGAGATCACCGGTCTGGCCGAAGTCCCCGCCGCGGGCGATATCTTCAATGCCGTTGAGGATGAGAAGCTGGCCCGCGAGCTGGTGGAAAAACGCCGCATGGAGCAGAAGGAGGAGGAATTCAAGCGGTACCAGAAGGTCACCCTGGATAACCTCTTCGAGCACATCAGCGAGGGCGAGGTGCTGGAGCTGCCCGTTATCGTCAAGGGCGATGTTCAGGGCTCGGTGGAAGCCGTCCGCCAGTCCCTTGAAAAGCTCTCCAATAACGAGGTCCGGGTCCGTGTCATCCACGGCGCCGTCGGCGCTGTCAGCGAAAGCGATGTCATGCTGGCCAATGCCTCCCATGCCATCATTGTCGGCTTCAATGTCCGTCCCGACCCCACCGCCAAGGCCAATGCCGAGCGTGACGGTGTCGAGATCCGCCTCTACCGCATCATCTACGATGCCATCGAGGAGATCGAGGCCGCTATGAAGGGTATGCTCAAGCCCAAGACCGAGGAGGTCGATCTGGGCCGGGCGGAGATCCGCAATGTTTACAAGATCACCGGCGTGGGCGCCGTGGCCGGCTGCTATGTGCTGGATGGCAAGATGGTCCGTTCCGCCAATATCCGTGTGGTCCGGGATGGCATCATCATCGCCGATGATAAGATGGCCTCCCTGCGCCGCTTCAAGGACGATGTGAAGGAAGTGGCCCAGGGCTACGAATGCGGCATCACGCTGGAGAAGTTCAGCGACCTGAAGAACGGCGATATCTTTGAAGCCTACGAGATTAGAGAAATCAAACAATAATTTTCTGGTAAAGAAGGCGGCCGGATCATATCCGGCTGCCCCTTGCCGTTTGAAGAGAAAAACCAAAGGAGGGGCACCATGCCGAATTATAAAAACGCCCGTCATGGCGAGGATATCCACCGGGAGCTGACCGCTATTTTCCGGTCGCTCAAGGATCCCCGCATCGACCCCATGCTTTCCATCGTCCGCACCGAGCTTTCCCGTGACGGCTCCAGCTGCAAGGTCTATGTCAGCTCCCTTTCCGGCATCGAAGCCGCGAAAGAATCGGCGAAGGGGCTCAAGAGCGCGGCAGGCTATATCCGCCGGGAGGTGGGCAGCCGGCTGGCCATGCGCCACACCCCGGAATTCCAGTTCATCGCCGATGATTCCATCGAATACGGTGTCCACATCAGCCACCTGCTGCGGGAGATCGTCCCGGAGGAGGAAGCGAAAGGGGAGACCGAAGAATGAGGGAAAATCTTTCCGCGGCCCGCGCGGCCGAGCTGCTGATGCAGAAGGACAATATCACCCTGCTGTGCCACCGCCGCCCCGATGGCGATACCGTGGGCAGCGCCTTTGCCCTATACTATGCCCTAAAGGAGCTGGGCAAGGAGGTGCGGGTGCTGTGCGCCGATGCCCTGCCGAAGCAGTATGACTACCTGTATGGGGATTACACCCCCAGCCGGGTGCTGGACTGGCCGGTGGAATATGTGGTGACCGTGGATGTGGCCACCGCCGGGATGCTGGGCGGCCTGGAGGAAAAGTACGGCCATATGGTGGATCTCTGCATTGACCACCACCCCAGCAACAGCGATTATGCCGCCCAGACCTGCCTGTGGCAGGAGGCCGGGGCCTGTGCCGAGCCGGTCGCCGCCGTCATTAAGGCCATCGGGCTGCCCGTTTCCGGCAAAATAGCCGAGTGCCTTTATACCGGCCTTGTCACCGATACCGGCGGGTTCCGCTTTTCCAATACCGCGGCCGGGACGCTGCGGCTGGCTGCGGAGATCATGGAAAGCGGCGTGGATACCGCCGCCATCAATACCCGTGTTTTTGAAAGCGAAAGCAAGGCCAAAATGCTGGCCGAAGCCAAAATGATGTCCTCGCTGGAATTTTACGCCGGGGACCGGATCGCCGTGATGCCGGTGACGCTGGCCATGCGGGCCCAAACCGGCGTGACCGGTGAGGAGCTGGAGGATGTGGCAGGCATCCCCCGGAAGATAGAGGGCGTGCTGCTGGGCATCACCATCAAGGAGCACGAGGGGGAATGCCATATCTCCCTGCGCAGCAAGGAGCCGGTCAATGCCGATGAGATCGCGGAGATCTTCGGCGGCGGCGGGCACCGTCTGGCCGCTGGAATCACCATAAAGGGAACGGTGGAGGAAGCTGCTCGCCTGCTGGTGGCCGAGGCCGTAAAACATCTGCCAAAGGAGCAAGCATGAAGAAAACATACCATTCCCGCCAGCTGGAGGGGATCCTATGTGTCGATAAACCGCAGGACTGGACCTCCTTTGATGTGGTGGCCAAAATGCGGGGCATTGCCGATTGCCACAAAATAGGCCATGGCGGTACCCTGGACCCGATGGCTACCGGTGTGCTGCCGCTCTTTTTTGGCCGCAGCGCCAAGGCCATGGAGCTGATGCCGGTACAGGATAAACGCTATACCGCTTCCATCCGCTTTGGGGTGACCACCGATACCCAGGACTGCACCGGCAATATCCTTTCCACCAGCGAAAAGCCGGTGACAAAAAAAGCGCTGGAGGCAGCCCTGGCGCCGCTGCGGGGCACCATTGACCAGCTGCCGCCGATGTATTCCGCCGTTTGGGTGGATGGCCAGCGGCTGTATAAGCTGGCCCGGGCCGGAAAAGAGGTGGAACGGCCCACCCGGCAGGTGACCATCCACCGGCTGGACCTGCTGGAATTTGACCCGGAGAACCGGACCTGTGTCATTGATGTGGCCTGTTCCAAGGGGACCTATATCCGGACCCTTTGCCATGATATCGGCGAGGCGCTGGGCTGCGGCGGTATGCTGACCGCCCTGAGAAGGACTGAGACCCTGGGCTTTACCACGGCGGACTGCCATACCCTGGAGGAGCTGAAGCAGGCCAGCGAGGAGGGCCGCTTTGAGGAGCTGCTGATGCCGGTGGACGCGGCTTTCCGGCAGTATAAAAGCATCTTCCTTTCCCCCAAGCAGAGCAAAATGTTCCTCGACGGCATTCGGCTGGATACCAACCGCATCAAAATTCCCGCCGAGGGAGATACGGTGCGGGTTTACGGCGACGGCCGTTTTTTGGCGCTGGCCCACATCGAACGCAGCATAGCAGAATTGCAGATCATCAAGCTGTTTTACACAAAGGAGAATCCCAATTGCTGATCTTCCATGACCTTTCCCGCAAAAGTGAATATCCCACCGTGGCGGCGCTGGGCTTTTTTGACGGCGTGCACCTGGGGCACCGCGCGGTAATAGCCGAGGCGGTAAAACAGGCGCGCGCGCAAAACGGCAAGGGGGCGGTTTTTACCTTTGAGCCGCCGCACCACACCGACCGGGCCGTGAGCAAAAGCGATGTGAAGCTGCTGCAAAGCCCTGAAAGCCGGGACCGGGTGATGGAGGAGCTGGGGGTGGAGCTGGTGCTTTGCCCGCCGTTTGAGAGCTTCTACAACTTTTCTCCGGAGGAATTTGTGCGGGAGATACTGAAAAACTGCCTGAACTGTAGGGGTGTGGTGTGCGGTGAGGATTACCGCTTTGGCAAAAAGGGCGCCGGAAATGTGGCCCTGCTGCGGGAGCTGGCGGAGCCGATGGGCATTGCTGTGACGGCGCTGGAGCCGGTGACCTGGAAAGGGGAGACGGTGAGCTCCAGCCGGATACGGCGCTGCCTGCTGGAAGGGGACACTGAGCTGGCGGGAGAGCTGCTGGGGACGCCCTATGCCGTCTGTGGAAAAGCGGTGCGGCGGGGAGAGGAGCTCTGCCTGCGGCTGCCGCCGGAAATGGCGCTGCCGGCGGAGGGCTGCTACCATGGATTGGACAAGACCCATGGCGGCCGGCCGGTGCTGCTGACCGTCCGGGAGGGGGCCATTGCCTGGCGGGGAGAGGCCACTGAGCAAGAGCCGGTGGAGCTGGCCTTTCTGGGGCGGGGATAAAAAGGCCTCCCACTAATACGGCAAAATCGCATGTTTTTTGCAGTCCAAAAGTACAGTTTACAAGGGACTACACAGGGTAGGTATCTGACGGGAGGGGTTCC
>ERZ1673744.635-NODE-635-length-42874-cov-9.607627_pt1 | contig 42874 bp, 59 predicted proteins | sample MGYA00580207_ERZ1673744 | MGnify/ENA primary metagenome ERZ1673744 (study PRJEB41218, sample SAMN15661751) | gut metagenome | host: Homo sapiens | place: Canada: London | collected 2015-08-20/2019-03-30 | study: EMG produced TPA metagenomics assembly of... | reverse complement strand
GGGCGTTGTAGAAAAAAGTCCCCACCTCACTTTAGCGAAAGGAAGTGAACGAAATGGCCGGGGCAAAACAGCCTATCGAACTGCTGATTGCAAAGGGAAACAAGCATCTGACGAAAGAAGAAATTGAATCCCGCAGGGCTACAGAAGTCCAGCCCTGCACGGACGGCATCGCGCCCCCGGCATATCTCACACCGGCTCAAAAGCGGACTTTTAAAAAGCTGGCGGAGCAGCTTGTGAAAATCCGGATCATGGGTGAGACCGACGTTGACGCGCTAGCACGATATATCACAGCGCAATCACTGTATGAGGATGTGACAAAGCGTCTGCGGGAGGCTATGGCCGATAGCGACGACATTTTTGAAATCGACCAGCTATCCAAACTGCAAGATCGATATTGCAAGCAAGCGCACACGCTGGCCGGAGCGTTGGGGCTGACCATTACAAGCCGGTGCAAGCTGGAGGTGCCGGAACCGCCTAAGCGTGAAACGCCGAACAAATTTGAACGCTTTGAGAAGAAGGTGAATGCGTAATGGGCGAATTACTGTATACCCGGGTCCGGGCCCCCACCAGACGGCAATTTGTGTTATCTACCAGTGTGAAATTGATCGACAAAATTACCGTCGGTGTGCCCCCGGCTCCGGGAGAAGCACTAAAGTTTATCAGTTTGCACGGCGGTGTAGCGTCACTGTCTTTTATCGCGTGGGTTGCAAAAAACGAGCAGATCTTGGAATTGTCAGCAAGCACGCTCCGCATTGGTCCAAAGCAGTATCAGTACTTGAATGCACTGGCAAAGTCCGGGAAGCTAAAAAACGCACGATTCTTGACCAGCTCCATGCAGAAGGAGATGGACACAAAACACGGGCGGAACTATGCCCGCGAATTCAAAACTATCGCAGACCGAAATGGTTGGAATATGATTGTTGCGAATAATCACAGCAAGATTATTCTTATGCGTACGGAGACGGCACATTATGTGCTTGAAACCTCAAGCAATCTGAATGAAAATCCAAAGATAGAGCAGTACAGCTTTGAAAACAGCAAAGAGGTGTACGACTTCTACAATCACTTTTTTGACTGCATCTTTGGGGGCGCGCAACCATGACCGACAGAGTGACGGACTACGCGGCCAAAGTGGTAGCGGGAGACGTACTCTGCGGGCGGCTGCACCGGCTGGCCTGCCAGAGGCACTTACGAGATTTGGCCCGGCAGGACGACCCGGGGTATCCATTCAAGTGGGACGTTGAAGCGTCAAACCGAATTTTGGACTTTGCGGAAACCCTGACGCTATCGGAGGGCGCTGAACCCAGGCCACTGAAGCTGATGGACTGCCAGGCCTTTGATCTGGGCTGCACATTTGGGTGGCTGAAAAAGTCAAACGGTGCACGTAGATTTAGGCGGAGATATAAATGTATATCCCGGCAGCAAGGCAAAACCATGGAAAACGGCATTATGGGCCCGTATATTGCCGCGTTTTCCGGATACCGATACGGCAAGCTATTTACCGTCGCCAATCGTAAAAAGCAGGCCCGCCTAGCGTGGGAGGAAATGGAACATTTCATTTACGGTGACGCCGACCTGAGCGAGTTGTTTACAGTTAAGGGATATAAAAATACCATAATTGCAAACAACACAGGATCAACAATCGAGGCGTTGAGCCGCGAAGCCGGACTTGATGAGGGTTTTCGCTCTATTTATGCTTCAATCGATGAGTTACACCAGCACCCAGACGGGCAAATCTATAGCAAGATTTACAAAGGAACCAGATCCCTTAAAGAAACTTTGGTATCTATGATCACCACGCGAGGTTCCAACATGAATAGCTTCTGCTATGAAATGGATCAATACGCGATAAAGGTGCTGGAGGGAATTACAACTGCTGAAGATTTTTTTGTAGATATATTTTGCCTTGATGACGGAGACGACCCGTGGGATGAGCGAAATTGGCCCAAAGCTGCACCTTTTACGTGCGCTGACCCCGAACGATTGCAAACCATGCGGGAAAGTGCCAAAGCCGCGCGCGATATGGGTGGATCGGAATTGGCTGAATTTATCACCAAAGACCTGAACATGTGGGTGAGGAACACCGATACGCAGTTTATTGCACCAGATTTATGGCTTGCATGCGGGACCGATCGGGACCTAGCAGAAATCACCAAAATCACCAAGGACTGCTGGGTGGGCCTGGACTTGTCCAGCGGTGGGGACCTTACTACACTAGCACTTGAGTTTGAGCTGCCCGACGGGCGGACCTACATATACAGCCACAGTTTTATGCCGCGTGGACGGATCCAGGAGCACCAGGAAACCGACCTGGCCCCTTATGGGATGTGGGAACAGAAGGGCCTAATCACAGTCACAGGCGGAGATATGGACTTTATGAATGACTATAAATTCATAATCCGCCATTTGCAAGAACTGCAATCAACCCACGAGCTAAATTTTTTAGGGATCGGGATTGATCCGCATAATGCCGCGGGGGTGATGCAGGATCTTGAAGCTTTTGGATGTGATGTAGTTGTAATTAAACAGAGCTGCCAAAGCTTGAATGATGCAACTGTGTCGGTTCAACTTTTGGTAAAAGGCCAAAAGATTGAATTCGACAGAAACAATGAGTTGTTGTCATGGTCCGCGTCAAATGCTGCGCTAGTGCGAAACAGTTTTGGCGAAATCAAAATTGACAAGAAGCCAGGGGCTAGATTTAAGCGCATTGACCCGATCGACGCTATGATCGATGCGCACGCGCTGGCCTTGATCCAGCGGCGGCCAGAGGAAAAAGTGGACCTGGATGATGCGCTATCTGAGTATTTGGATGCAATGGGATGGTCCTCAAAGGAGTGATGCAAATTGAGAGTGTCGGACCGCTTTCGGGCGGCGAGTGCAGCATTTAAGGGAAAATCCCTGAGCACGAGACAAACTGTCGAACTAAACCAGCTGCTTGACTTTTTGGGGATCGACCGTTCTGCCGGGCAGTCAATGGGTGAAGCTACATATTACGCGTGCATTAAAGTGCTATCGGAGGGTATCGGTAAGCTCCCGTTGAAAGTACAGCAATACACGCCGGAACATGGGATCCGGATCGCAAGAGAACATCCATTTTACCGGATGCTGAATGAGCGACCTAATCGGTACATGTCTGCAAGTGTGTTTTGGTCTACAATGGAGTTATGCAGAAATCATTATGGCAACGCTTACGCTTGGATTGATACACGCGATCCTCGCAACCCACAACTATGGATCATGAATCCGAACGAGGTAGCTCTTTGGTATGATGATAAATTGGTGCTTGGAGATGTGCCAGATGTGTATTATCAGTACTGCACACCGGGGGGTGTGATTGTATTTAAGTCAGAGGATGTACTACATTTTAAGGCTCACAATACACGTGATGGGCTGGTTGGAATCCCGGTACGTGAACAGTTGAGTGAGCCTATCCAGGGCAATATCAAGGCCCAACGGATGATCAACAAAATGTATGAATCCGGGATGACGGCTAAAGCAGTGCTGCAGTACACTGGGCAACTGAGCGATCGAAATGTGGACGCGCTAGTGAAAGGCGTAAAGCAATATGCTTCAGGCGAACTGAAAGATACGGAAAGCGGGAACATCATCCCGCTGCCCACTGGCATGACGCTTACCCCGCTGAACATGAAGCTGGCTGATAGCCAATTTTTGGAACTCCGACGGCATACAGCTATGCAGATCGCGTCTGCATTCGGCGTGATGCCCTACCAAGTGGGCGATTACACAAAATCCAGCTACGCAAGTGCCGAAGCGCAACAGCTATCTTTCCTCGTTGATACGCTACTTTACATTGTGAAACAGTATGAAGAGGAAATCGGGGCTAAGCTGTTGTCTGACATTGAAGTGGCAAACGGATATCACGTGAAATTTAATACTGCTGTGATTCTGCGCGCTGACCAGCAAACACAGATCCAGACCTTGGCCGCTGCCGTGCAGAGCTTTTTGATGACGCCGAACGAAGCCCGGGAAAAGCTGGACTTGCCCAACAAGCCCGGGGGTGATCAACTGCTGGGCAACGGCGCGAGTATCCCGGTGCAGTTTGCCGGATCGCAATACACGAATATCAGCGGAAAGGAGGATAAAGCATGGATAAACGATATGGCGATACAACTAGCGGACATGATGGTGAAGAAATTTACTGGGATTCTCCCGGAACAACTTACAAATCCGCGAGCTTAGCTGGACAGGACATATCTGAAGCGGACCTGAAGCGGATCAATGAATACACTCTTGAACCCGTGACGGCTGAACAGGTGTTTGCCTTTAAGGCGGTGCTGTGCGATAACGCTATTGACCGCGATTTCGAGCGCTTTAGCTTGAAAGCTTTACAAGATCTGCAAAAACGCTTTTTGGGCAAAACCGTGATCCAGGATCACAATTGGAAATCAGGCAATCAGGTAGCCCGTATTTATGCTACCGAATTGCAGCAATCCGATAAAGTATTGGACTGCGGAGAGCCCTATACACAGTTGGTGGCACGCTGCTACATGATCCGCACGCCGGGAAATGCAGATTTAATCGCAGAAATCAAGGGCGGGATTAAGCGCGAGGGAAGCGTCGGGGTATCCGTGGCAAGCGCCACATGCAGTATTTGCGGCACGGACAATCGGAAAAGCTACTGTGCACATTATCCCGGGCGGGCGTATGATACCGCCGCCGGAAAGCGGACCTGCACTTACACCTTTGACGGCGCATCGGATGCCTATGAATTTTCCTTGGTGGCCGTCCCTGCGCAAAGGGCCGCCGGAGTGATCAAAAACTACTTGCCCCGGCACCTGGCCCGGGAACAACTGGGCACGGCGCTGCTGTTGCAGGCCAAATTGTACGAGACCGAAATTGCAGCAATGCGCTGCATCAATGAGGAGGAAACGAATGAGTAAAGCATTGAGAGATCTGCAGGAGCAGATTTTGCAGAAATCCGCCGTCGCCCGAAAGCTGCTGGAAGGCCCGGAGAAGGATGTGGAAAAGGCACAGGCTATTTTGGATGAAGTGAATCAGCTGCAGGCTGAAGTTGCCGCACGGAAGCAGCTTGATGATCTGGAAAAGGCACATGTGCCCACTGCCGGAGCCACACCGACGCCGGATCCTGAAGCCCCCAAAGCTGTGGACGCCACGCAGGCATTTCTGAAGGCCTTCCGGGCCCGCGCAATGACAAAGTACATGAACGAGGGTACCGACGCTGCCGGTGGATACACCGTGCCGGAGGATATCAGCACTCAGATCAGTCACTGGGTTGAGGCCCACGCCACCCTGCTGCCCCTGATTTCTGTGGAGCGCGTTAACACGCTGACCGGAGCGCGGACCTACCAGAAGCGGGCCACCTGCGCGGGCTTTGCAAAAGTAGATGAGGCCGGTGTGATCTCTGAAGTGACTGCGCCGCAGTTTGAACGGATCACATATACCGTATCCAAATATGCTGGGTTTATGCCCGTCACGGCAGAATTGCTTGCCGACAGTGACACCAATATCCTGAATATCCTGATTGAATGGCTGGGCCAGCAGACAATTGCCACTGACAATAAAGAAATTCTGGCCCTGGTGAAAAACAAAACTGCCGTCGCCGCCACTGGCCTGGACGATATCAAGAAGGCCCTGACGGTGACCCTGGGCCTGTATCGGGCGGGTAGCCGTGTGATCACCAATGATTCCGGCCTGGCCTGGCTGGATACGCTGAAGGATGCAAACGGCAGATATCTCTTATCGGCCAGCCCGGCCAATGCTATGCAGCTGCAGCTTGCCGCCGGTGCAACGGTGTACCCCGTTACTGTGCTGCCCGACGCTGTTCTACCCAATGAATCCAGCGGTGCACTGCCCTTCATCCTGGGCGATCTGAATGAGTACTGCCGAAAGTACGATCGGGCGCTGACCTCTATTGCACAGTCTTCCGAGGCCACTGTTGGCAGTGGTGATACTGCGATTAACTTATTTTCTCAGGATATGATTGCAGTTCGGGCGATTATGCGGGCTGATTATAAGGTGCTTGACGCCAATGCAATCGTCCGGCTGGCCCTGACGCCTGCAGCAGCGGCGGCGGGTACCGGTGGATCCGATAAGGGCTAAATGCAGCTTTAGCGGGCGGGAAACCGCCCGCGCCCCGATGGAGGTGGCAGAGTGGTAACTTTAGAGGACGCAAAATTATATCTAGGAATTGATTATGAGGATGCCGCTGTGACCGCCAACGTGCAAGCAGCGCTTGCCGCCGCCGAACAGACGGTTCGCGGGGCTGTGGGCAGGGACGTAGATATTTATTTACGGGATGACCCCAGGGTAGATATGCTGACACAAATTTACCTGGATGATCTGTACAGCAACCGAGGAACTAGTGCCAAAGTGGCGAGTGCGACCCGCCAACTAGTGGCAAGCATGGAGCTACAGCTGCGGCTTGAGCTACGGAAAGCAAGGGAGGCGGCAGGAGATGGCGTATGACAAGCCGATTATCATACAAGTGCAGGATCCCGACACTGAGGCGTGGACTGATAAATACCGCTTGCATGCGTGCGTGAACAAGTCGAACGGCAACACTGATATGGCCGCCGGAGCAGACCAATACCACGCCGATCTGATATTTAAAGTGCGGTATTTCTCCGAGCTTGAAGCCCTGCGTTATAGCCCGCAGCCGTTTCGGATTTTGTACCGGGACCGCGCATTTAAAATCACCGATTGGGATGATTTTATGGAGCAACACCGCGAGATCACGATTAGGGGGCGATATTATGTCGTATAGAAGAGTATCGCCTGATGATTTAGCGGATGCAATCCAACAGGAGCTGAGCGGCTACCTGGCGTCCTTGCAAATCCAGATGAACGCCGCCGCGCTAAAAGCTATGAAGCGACTGGTGCAGCTGACGAAATCTACGGCCCCCCGGGGGAAGCGTGGATCTTTTGCGAAATCCATCAAAATGGAGCAACAGGATTATGGGCGCGGACAGGTGCGGCAAAGGCACTATTTTTGGTGCGTGCGTCCGCCGGACCACCGGCTTGCACATTTGCTTGTGCACGGCCACGCTACGAGAGACGGGGGACGGACCCGGGCGGACCCATTTTTGAAAAATGCACTGGATCAAGTGCTACCGGATTATGAGCGGGAGGTGGAAACTCTTGTCGGAGATGATAAGTGAAATGCTATCCGGTACGGGGATCCCCTTCCGCCGGGCGCGATTTCCTGCCCCACCCGCGGGCAGCTATATCGTGTACACGGATGATGTAAGCACCGACGGCCCGGACGGGATCCCAGCGTTGCGGACGCATGCGCTAACGTTGGAGCTATATGAAGCTGCGCCGGATGATGCCGCAGAAGCGACAGTTGAAACGGCCCTCGCAGCGCGCGGCCTGCAGTGGGACAAGCAGGATCGGTATTGGCTGCAGGATGAACAGAGATATCAAGTAGTGTATGAATTTGAATTCACCGAAAAAGGAGGATATTAGCATGGCAAAACGAGATAAAAATACAATCACGTTGGGATCTGGCAAGGCCTATATGGCTGTGTTCGAGGGCGAGATCCCTGATGTAGACACAATCCGCGCAGAGGAAAACCGCGTGGGCTGGATCAAAGGCGGTGCAGCCCTTACCTACACGGCAGACACCGAGACCGTCAAAGACGATTTGGGCATGGTGTCCAAGACCGTGGTCACCGAGGAGACCGCCGAACTGAAGCTGGGCCTTATCACCTGGGACGGCATGACGCTGCAGAAACTGATTGATCGGTGCCAGGTGACCGAGAAAGACGGCGTACGGACGGTAAAAATCGGCGGTGCCGGAAACGCACAGGGCAAGCGGTACGTGGTGTGTTTTGCACACGAAGACAAAGAAAAGGGTGATGTTGTTATCATGATCGTGGGTAATAACACTGCGGGTCTTACGCTTACATACGCCACGTCTGATCCTTCCCTGGTAGAGCCAACATTTGCTGCTGAACCCCACGACAGCAACGGAACCTTGATTGAGTATATTGAATATCCTCCTACTACATCCGTACAAGGTGTTGAACAAGGAGCTGTGGCATGAAGACTTTGGATTTTTCCGGGCACAAACTGCCCGTGCTGCCCGTGAAGCTGCGAGGCGGCGCAGAGATTAAAGTGCTGCCGCCCTCTGTAGCCCTGACGGAGGAGTTGCAAGAGGAGCTTCCCACGCTGGAGGGCGTGCTGGGAAGCGGCGATGCAGCGGCCGCGAAGGCGGTGTACGGCCTGTGCGCAAGATTGCTGAGCTGCAACCGGCAGGGACTGGAGATCACCGGCGAGGATCTTCTGTCACGTTACGAGCTTTCGGCGACAGATTTGTACGAGTTTTTCACTGCTTATACAAATTTTATTGAACAAATCCAGAACCAAAAAAACTGATACTCCCGTGGTGCCCTATGGGATCCGGTGCCGCGGGTGGACATGAATATCAGCCCCTTACATTTTGGAAAAAACTTGTGTGCGACTACGCACGTATCAGTTTGCCGGATGTGGATGAGTTGGGCTTACTGGATTATTTACTTTTGCGCCACGACGCATACATTCAGTATCTGTGCCGAACTGAAGCCGGACAGGAATACTTGGATAAAGCGTGGCGCATGGAGCAGACGGAACCGGATCGGGAAAGTCTGCGAGCGCTAGCAACCCAGGAAGGAGGAAAAGTCCATGGCGAACAGCAAAATTAAGGGCCTTGTGGTGGAGATCGGCGGCGATACCACTAAATTAGGCAAAGCGCTAGACAGCGTAGACAAGCAGTCCCGCGGACTATCCTCCGAACTGGAAGATGTGAACCGGCTGCTGAAGCTGGATCCGAAAAATACAGAGCTCTTGGGCCAGAAGCAGCAGATTTTAGCCGAAGTGATCGGACAGACCGGCAAGAGACTGGAGGCCCTTCACGCGGCAAATGATAAGGCAATTGAGTCTTCCAAAAATTATGATAAATGGAAGAAACGATATGAGCCCTTACAGGAAGAATCTGATAAGCTGAAAGAGCAGCTAAAACAGCTGCAGAAGCAGCAGCGGGCCATCGCTGAAGAAGAAGGCCCGGAATCGGAGGAGTACAAGGCCCTGCAGCCCGAGGTGGACCGAGTCCGCGACGCACTGAAACAGCTGCAGAAGCAGCAGCGGGACGTGACGAAGGAATTTGGCACACCCGCGAGCCCCGAACAACTGCGTACACTGCAGCGTGAAATCATCAAGACCGAGTCGAAGATGAAGGAGTACACTGACGCGCAGAATCGTGCTACGGGTGCAAGCGACGATCTAAAGCAGCAGGCCGGAAAAGCTGCATCCGCCGTGAAATCCGAAGGGGATGCAGCCAAAAAGGCCATCCCCGAAAATAAGGCGCTGAAAGAGGCAGGAGAGAAGGCCGCTAAGGGGCTGAAAGCTGCCGCGGTGTCCGCCGGGACGGCGCTGACATCGATTATCGCGCTGGGCGAGAAAACAAGAGACTATCGCCGAGAGTTGGGCAAGCTGGACACAGCGTTTGAGACATCCGGCCACACGCAAGAATCCGCCCGAGAAACATATAAATCCCTGCAAAGTGTATTAGGCGACACGGACCAGGCTGTTGAAGCGGCGAACCATCTCGCTAAATTAACCGATACTGAAGAAGAACTAAATAAGTGGACTGAAACCCTGACAGGTGTGTACGCTACGTTCGGCGCGTCGCTGCCGATTGAGGGATTGACTGAAGCGGCGAACGAAACAGCTAAGACCGGGCAGATCACGGGCAACTTGGCTGATGCATTAAACTGGGCCACAAAAGAGGGCGAAACCTTTGGCGTACAGCTTAAGCAGAATGTTGAATTTACAGAACTGACTGCTGACGAAGTTGACCGATTAACAGAAGCTGAACAGCTTGAGTATGAAGCTAAAAAGGCGCAGTGCGAAGCCGTAGAAGCCTATAATCAGTCCGTGATGGATGCTAAATCTGCTGAGGACTTTTTCAATATCGCTTTGGCGGAGTGCAGCACTGAGCAGGAGCGCCAAACACTTATTGCCGAAACGCTGAACGAGATGTACAGCGAGGCCGCAGATACATACAAAAAAACCAATGAACAAGTGATCCACGCCAACGAAGTGCAGGAACGCTTGAACGCCGCTATGGCAGAGGCAGGAGACGCGGTAGAACCCGTAGTGGTGGACATCAAAGAGCTGGGTATTGAACTTCTGGAAAGCGCAGAAAAACCTCTGAAGCGGGTAACTGACTTTATTCAGAAGAAGTTCATTCCTGGACTAAGAAAGTTTTCTGATTGGTCACACAAGAATATGCCCGTGATAATCGGATTGATCGGCGGAGCGACGGCGGGATTGGGGGCCTACAAGGCCGTCGCCCTGGGATCGAAATTGGCTACCGAGGGCTTGACAGTAGCCACATGGCTGCAAGTGGCGGCCCAAAAAGCGTTGAACGCTGCGATGAAAGTGAATCCCATTGGGCTTGCCATAGGTGCAGCGCTGACCCTGGCGGGCGCAATCGTCGGAATCGTGGCCGCTAGCAAGGACACAGAAACCGCTTTCGATCGGCTTTCGGAATCTGAACGAAAGCTATCTGAGGAAGCCCGGGAGACAGCAGAATCTTTTCGGGAACAACAGCAGGCCACCCAGGACGCAATTGCCCAGTCGCAAGCCGAAATGGGCCATGTACAAGAACTGGCAGATGAGCTTTTTACACTGGCTGATGCCAATGGTGTTGTGCAGGAAAAGAATAAAGGCAGAGTTGAATTTATTCTGGGCCAGTTGAACAACGCTCTTGGGACTGAGTATTCCATGAATGGAAACCTCATCCAGCAGTATGGCGAACTTGCGAGCAGTGTAGAAAACGCGATTGAGAAGAAAAAAGCAGAACTGCTTTTGGAAGCTTACGAGGAAGACTATGTTGCAGCAATAAAAAACAAAGGCGACGCGTACAAAGAAACCGCGATGTGGCAGCAGGAGTACTCCGAAGCCTGCCGGGCTGCAGCCGACGTGGAAGACGAATGGCACCTGGAATCCATACGAATCGGGGACGAGCTGCGCCGGGCAGAATCTGAAAACAACACTGCCCGAAAAATTGAGCTGCAGCAGGAACGGCAGGCCGCGAAAGACCGGTATGAAGCAGCGGTTGAAACACAGGAAGGTATTAAAGCTGAGCTAGATAAATCTGCCAAAAACCTTGAAAATTACCTCACTGCCATTGACCGGTATGAGGATGCTGCCGCACTAGCCGCGCAGGGGCGGACAGATGAGGCCATAGCCCTACTGGATAAAAAGACAGGCGCGTATCAAGACTACGGTGACAGCGTTGACGGGGCCACAAAACAAGTGCTGGATAGCCTATACGCTGAAGCCGTCGAGGCGGGGCGGGCCGCGAAAAAGACACGCAAGAACTTTGAAAACGGTGTAAAAGGCTATACAAAAGAAATGGTAATCGAGGCCGAACGCGGCTATGCAGAAGCGCTAAGCAAGTACGCGGATGCTAAGTACGATGCCACTGGAATCGCAGAGGACTGGAATGAGGGCATGGCAACCGGTATCGATGGAACGAGGTACAAAGTACTCGATGAAGTCGATATTACTGCAACCGCACTATCTGAGTCTGCTGAAGATTTTTACGTAGCCGGGCAACGAGTCGGCGAATATTACGGAGACGGCCTGAACGCGGGAATCCAATCCAAAATCGACGCCGCAAGAGAAGCCGGATATAAGATCGCTGGAGCCCTGGACAAGGCCGCCCGGGGCGAACTGGCCGTGTACTCCCCCTCCAGAAAGGCCATTGAGATCGGCGAATACTACGGGGAGGGCTTAGAGATTGGCCTGAAGAGGGGCACCCCGCGTGTGCGCAAAGCCGCAAAGCAGCAAGCAGCTGAACTGCTGAATGCCCAGGATGCCTTGCGGAGGCCCGCCATTCTAGCCGGGGCGGTGCAGCGGATGCAAGCGCTGGCCGGAAAAGCAGGGATGAACACTCGAGGCAACCAGCAGAGCGTAAACTTTGACGTACGAATTGACGTGAGCGGGGCTGGTTCGCCGCTGGCCACAGCACGGCAGATTAGCCGGGAGCTGGAAACGATGGTGCGGAGGAGGCTTGCAATTGAAGGGACCTAATTACTTTAGCTTCAATGGACGGAGATCTACTGATTATAAAATGTATAGCCAGACCGCGCCGGTGTACAGCCTCCCGGAACGACAAATTGAGTGGATTACTGTGCCAGGGCGCGCGGGAGACTTGCTTGTGGAACAGGGCGGGTACAGCAACGCATTAGTGAGTTACGACTGCTTTTTTGAAGGCGGGCCAGCACAAGGATCGCTTATATCCAGCTGGCTATATGGGGCGGGAGGATACGCGGACTTGCGTGATAGCTACTTGCCCGGAGTCTTCCGCCGAGCAACTTTCGCTGGCCCCCTAGAATTTACTTACATCGGCCGGGGACGGCAAATTGGAAAAGGCGCAATCACGTTCGCCTGTAAACCACAGTTGTACACCGACGAGGGACAAAAACCGATTGTGCTGCCAATCGTAGACGGATCTTTTGACACGACGGGGCTAGGCGTGATTTACAATCCATACCCATTTGCTGCGTGGCCCCTGATCCAAATCGAGGGGCGCGCATCGCAAATTGTGACAGTGCGAAATGCTGCCGGGGTCAAGCGGCTGCGTTGTTCAACGATGGACCGCGCGGAGGTGGACTGCGAAATGATGAATATGCACAGGGGAGATACAAACCTAAATTCTTACTTGGATGTGCTAACTGATTTTCCAACATTGGAGCCTGGTGAAAATATAATTAGCATGTCGCGAAAAGCAGAGATTGACGACGGGAGTGCCCCGAAAGCTAAACTAAGTATTGTGCCTAGGTGGTGGCATCTATGAGTTATCCGATTTTGTATGAAGCGGATGAACGACAGTTCAAGACAATGGGCCTGGGTGCACTGCCCGATGCAATAGAATGCATCGTGACAGAGGAACGCAACGGAGCGTTTGAGCTTGAAATGCTATACCCGGTGGGCGGATTGCATTATGCCGAATTGGAAGTTGACCGCATTATACTAGCACCGCCTAATGATACTGCGCAATGGCAACCATTTAGGATATATGGCATTTATCCCAGCTCCGCCGGAACTGCCCGGGTGGCCGCCGAGCATATAAGCTATCAGCTTAATCATATCGGGGTGGCCCCGTATTACGCGCCAACTGCAGTCACAGCCATTGCAGGGCTTAAGACGGAATCGACAGGGGATAACCCATTTAATTTTACCACGGACATTTTGAGCGAGAAGAAGTATACGCAAATTGTGCCATCTACCATTCGGGCCCGCTTGGGCGGAGAAGAGGGATCCCTGATTGATACCTATGGCGGCGAATTGGAATTTGACCGGTATAGCGTCCGCCTGCATGCTGCCCGGGGTGAGGATCGCGGGATTGTCGTAGCTTACAGTAAGAACATCACCACGCTAGAACAGGAAATAAGCATTGAATCAATGTGCACAGCTATCTACCCGTACTACTATCGGGACGATACCGAGGCAGGGGACACACTTGTACAACTTCCGGAGCGGTATGTGTCATCCGGTAGCGGATACAGTTATCACCGCATTAAAGTGGTAGACTTTACAAGCGACTTTGACGACCCCCCAACGCCGGACCAGCTGCGGAACCGTGCGAGGAGCTACTTAAATGCCAATCGGCAGACAGTGCCGACGGTATCAATCCTGGTCCAATTTTCCGCGCTGTGGCACACAGCCGAATACGCTAGTCTAGCGCCCCTGGAGCGCGTTAATCTGTGCGACACAGTTACGGTGCGCTACCCTAAATTGGGAGTGGACGCAACTGCGAAAGTGATACGAACAGAATACGACGTGCTGCGGGATAAATACAGCGGCATCGAGCTAGGCAACGCACGGCAGACTCTGGATGGGACAATTGCAGACCTGATTAGGAGGCAAAACACATGACAACTACACAATCCATTAAACTGGATTTGCTGCGGCGAGGAGAACCGCCCCGGGTGTACGCCAAACAGGGCGACACCGGGACGCGGGCTGTAGCTGTAGAACTGTACTGCGGCGGTGTGGCCTGGACACCGCCCAATGGCGTGAAGGGGCTGATCCGCTTTCGCAAGCCGGACAGAAACGCCGGATTATATGATAAGCTACCGGATGGAACTACACCCGCCTGTGAGATCACGAGCGGATCTAGTAACTTTATCGCAAATCTTGCTGCGGAAGTGCTGACCTGCCCCGGGGAAGTGTACGCCGATATCGCCTTTACGGCCGGGGCAGAGCTGTTGGGGACCGCGACATTTGTGATCGAGGTGGAGGCCTCCCCTGCAGAGGGCACTACACCGTCGGGGAGCTACTACAATTATCAAACGATCGGTGCGATTAATGCCGCAATTGCTGCATTAAATACCGCGATAGGAAAATGTGTGAGGCGGGTAAATGGAAAAGGCCCCGACGCTAACGGCAATGTAGCTGTCAACATTGGTGTATCGAGCATAAATAATCGGACAGGGGTAGTACAACTGCCAATTAACGCATTTGCCGGATGCACCACAGCCGCAGACGTAGCATCCAAGGAGGTAGCTGCCGTAGCTGGATTTTCGCCGCTGGAGGGCGCTGTGCTGGCTGTGAGATTTTTGCACGATAACACGGCTGAAAACGTAAGATTAAATTATGGTGGCACAGAACTTTTAGTACTTGATCGTATCACAAATGAACGAATTGCCCCAGGAGATATTACAGCCGGAATGTACAGATTTATGCGGCGGGGGGCGAACTGGATCCTGCTGGATAAACTCGACAACGCCGCGAACACGCTAGCCGCCAAAATAGGCGACCTGACAGAGCTGGACACTACTGATAAAAGCAGTATCGTGGCCGCGCTGAATGAGGTGCTTGCCAGTGGCGGCGGATCTGTGGACTACTTTAGCGTAACGTATGACGGCGCTGGCATAATCTGGGGCAGCGCTAAACCATCCATCCGGGCGGGCGCGCCGCTGGCCACCTCATTCTCCGTCGCGGAGAACTACACACTGCAAAGTGTTAAGGTGCTGATGGGCGGAATCAACATTACAGCGTCCGTGTACGACGCGGCCCAGGCCAGCATTACTATTCCTGCCGTGACCGGGGATGTGATCATCACTTGCATTACCGAAAAAGAGCCAGAACTTACGCCGATCAATGTAGAAATTAAAAAAGGACAATTGCATTTTGATACCGGGGAATTTGAAGCTGGCGTAGTGGAAACCCGGTACGCAACGGACCCTGCAGTGGATGCAACGGAGCTTGCACTAGTGTTTAAATTTTTGGACAACCCCGACTACAACACCGACGCCACCGTCGCACTGGACCTAGATATTCACCGGTACGATGCCGCGGGGGCCCATATCGGCACATTCACATTAGATGGGGAACCCACGACAAAAGGTTGGATTAATAAGATTTACATCGGACAGCCCTATACACTGCAGGCTGGATATAAGTATCGCTTATGGATAGCAAAACCGAGATGGGCCATATCTAATGATAATTTTGTCGAGTACCTTAACAACAGTGTAAAATTTTGGCTGAGCGATGAAGTTTCGACTACCGGGTGGTCCGTGGATGCTGACTACGCTATGGACTACGACGCTATGCCCGCCGCGCTCACACCGGAAGCATCCAACAAATACTTAGCCGGGGCGTTTGCCGATGCAATCATCTCCGCGCGCAATGAATGGATGCGAGAGTACAACGGTGATATTCGCAAGATTCCAGTGATTTTGCACACGGACCAGCACGGACGGCTGAATACAGGGCTACCACTGTTTAATTTTTTGTCTGACAATATCAATTGGTATGAGATCAGCAAAATTATCAATCTGGGTGATGTCGTGGCAGATCATTGGTCCGACGCTGACGCTGAACATCCGCTGACAGAGTGTACAGAGCTGGATAATTACTTATCTTGCTATAAACGGATACCATATAGCAAACGTCTTGATGTTTTTGGGAATCACGACACCTGGTATCATGATGTAAGCGATACAGATACTGTAGTGCCGGATCAGGCCCGGTTGTCACGGTATTTCAAGAACATATATGCGCGAAGAAATAATAATGCCGGATATTTCGTAGTCCACGACGATTATTTCAACGTAAAATATGTTGTAATATCGTGCTTTGAGTATACAACAAGCCGTTCTGTGTTCCGCATTTCCACCGAACAAATGTCGTGGCTCATTGCCGAACTTTCAAAAAACGACGGATATGACGTTATCATAGTATCACACGTTCCGCTTTTGTCAGATCCTGAAAAATGGATATATCCGACCGGGCAGACAAGTAATTCGTTCCATCGAATTTCCAACGTGAACACCGATGCTTTTTTTGCTGCACGAAAAATAAAGGGCACCGGGACCATTATAGATAGTGACGGTGTGGCGCACGATTATGACTTTAGTGGATGTACCACAGATCTACTATGCAGCCTGCACGGCCACACACATCACGACGGGTATTTATATCTAAACGGTACATTATTAGTCTCTACATTCGACTGGTTTGCAGACACTACGTTCTTCTTTGTGCTGATTGACAGAGAGGATAATCAACTCAATGTGTGGAAAGTAAGCGACCCGAGTGATGGGCCACTCGTGCAGCACTATCGGATACCTTTTAACTACTCACCGGGAGATGACATAATTTGATTGTTGCTACTCAAACCATTATAACATTAGCGGCTGTGGTATCCGCCCTGGGCGGACTGCTGGCTCTGCTCCGCCGGGTGTCCCGGTGGGTGGACCGTCAGCAAGTGCAAGATACAGAAATCAGCAATATAAAAGCAGAGCAGCAAGTGATTTGTTATGCGCTTCTGGCATGCCTGGACGGGCTGAAGCAGCTGGGGGCAAACGGCAATGTAACTAAGGCGCATGATACACTCGACAAACACTTGAATAAAAATGCACATCATTAAGGAGGTAAAAAAACTATGGACTTTGGAATTGCAAGCGTGGCCGGAATCACTGTAATCTGCTACCTGATCGGCCAAATCATCAAGGCCACCGGCCTGGACAATAAGTGGATCCCCTGCATCGTGGGCACCGCCGGGGCAGCGTTGGGGGCTGTCGGAATGTACGTAATGCCCGATTTCCCGGCAGGAGATGTGCTGACGGCCCTGGCCGTGGGCGTTGTGTCCGGCCTGGCCGCCACCGGCGCGGATCAGCTGGGCAAGCAGCTGATTAAAAAGGAGTAATGCCGTGGAAATTAGAAAGTGTTACTTGACAAATAATGACTGCTATCAGCGAAATATCAATAAAGCAGATAGCCGGTATACAACCTTCCAGCAGCGTGGGCCACAGGGGGTGATGGTGCACTCCACCGGGGCGAACAACCCCACTCTCCGTCGATATCTTTACCCAGATGATGGAATCATCGGGAAGAATGAGTATAACAATCATTGGAACAAATCTGGACTGGGAGCATGCGTACACGCATTTATCGGAAAGGATAAAAACGGCAATATCCAGTGCTACCAAACGCTACCCTGGACTTACCGGGGCTGGCACTGCGGGGCCGATGCCAATAACACACATGTAGCCTTTGAAATTTGCGAGGACGGCTTAAATGATCGCAACTACTTTGAGAAAACATACAATGCCGCCGTTGAGCTGACCGCGCACATCTGCAGCGCGTACAAGTTGGATCCGTTGGCGGATGGCGTAGTAATCAGCCACGCGGAAGGCGCACGACGGGGCGTGGCCAGCAACCACGCCGATGTGGGCCACTGGTGGGATCGCTACGGGGTGACAATGACTGATTTTCGGGCGGACGTTGCAAAACTGATGCGGTCCACTGCTAAGCCTTGGTATCGGGTGCGCAAATCATGGGCCGACAAAGATAGTCAGATCGGCGCGTTCGTGGATCTGAATAGGGCTATAGCTGTGTGCCCCGCTGGATACAGTGTGTTTGACCCCACCGGAAAACCGATTTACAGTAAAGGAGAACCACAAGAAATGACTGAAGAAAAAGTGAAGGAAATTGCCAATGAAGCAGCACACAACGCGGTGGATCAGCTGATGAAGGGGGCTGGCACGGGCGATAAGCCCGCTAAGTGGGCGACGGAGGCTGCAGAGTGGGCGAAGCAAACTGGCCTGATCCAGGGCATTGGCGGCGGCGATTATGCGTGGAATAAGCCCGTAACGAGGCAGGAGTTGGCCGTAATCCTCTATCGACTCCAGACCGAAAAGCGTTGATAATAAAATAAGCAAAAAGAGCGATGCCTGTGCAACATCGCTCTTTTTGCTTGCGCAGTTAATTTGTTTCAATCCACAGTCGCAAAATGCGACTGACTAGTTATAGTCCCATACCACGAACAAGAGACGATTGGGAACTACAACTAACATCGATATTACCGGATGGCATATCCTATGCACGCATATTGTAGCACACTGCGCGGCGCGTGTCAAGAATTTTTTTTTCTTTGAAAAAGCTCTTGACAAAATCGGAAAAATCTGATATAATAAAAGCACATCGAGGGGGACGGCAAGCCCCTGGAGAACTGGAGGGAACGAAAAATGAAAAAGAATCTTGAAGAGATGAGCGTTAGCGAAATTATTGAGGCCTGCGGGGTCTCCCCGGCCCCTGCTGGGCAGATTTACGTTGCCCGTGTCCCGGCGGAGATCTCGAGAGCTGCGGCACAGGCTTTCTTTAAAGCCCGGAAGCCTGAAATCGTGGCAGAACTGCAGGCCCGTCGCGAGGCCGAGCGGGCGGCCCTGCAGGAGCGGCAGTCAAAGATCGACGCGCTGAAGGCCAAATACCCCCGCGCGGCGGCCTACCTGAAAGCCCGGGAATGGGGATGTGCTGCACACTACGTGAAGGCTAAAGCAGGCCGCGACGCGGAAGAGCGGATCATCAATGGCGAGGACCACGCTACAGTGATCGCGGAAATGGAAAAGTCCTGGGATGCCTACTGCGACGGGAAGGCGTGGGACTGATGCGAAGCGCCGGGGGCCAGTCCCCCGGCAAATTTTTTTGCGTAAAAGGTGCGGAAATTTCAGAAAAAGATCTTGACAAAATCTGAAATTTCTGCTATAATAAAAGCACGTTAAGGGCGACAGCAAGTCCCCGAAAAATAGGAGGAAATGAAAATGAAGACCATCAAGACATACGAAAGCTTTAACCACCGCCGGTACAGCAACCCTTGGGTTGCCCCAGTGCTCCCCGGGACGACAAAGCCCGACTTTAGCAAAAAAGTCGGCGGATACACCGGCGCATATGGCAAAGGTGAAGCCGGGAATCTGTACGTGTCCGACCCCGTTGAAGGCCAGGTGTACACCTACGGCCAGAAGGACTACCGGGGCGGGAAGTCGGATCGCGGGTACGTCCGCTACGAAAGCGGCGAGTTCCACGAGGTGGACCCGGCTGAGATTGGCTAAAAATTTCAGGTTTTTCCGAAAAAAGCTCTTGACAAAATAGGGAAAATCTGATATAATAAAAGCACGGTAAGGGGGACAACAAGTCCCCCGGAAAATAGGAGAGTACGGAAAATGGAAAAGATTTATGTTTGTGGGAAAAGCGTAGTTGTTGACGACGACAGACCTCATCTTTTAGAGCGGGATCTGCGAGTTGAGGGGACTGTAGATGGGGTCCCCGTGGAGCTAAAATACTTTGTCCCCTGGGCGGATCATTCCGGGGCCAGTCTCATTGGCATAGGCCTATCGTCTGGGGCCTTTTACCGGGAGTATGAAGATAGGCCCGACTTCGAGGGCATCAAAGCGTGGATAGAGGATGCTGATCAGCAGCTGTCCCGCGAATTCGAAGCCCGGCGGCCCAGGAACTTTATCTTCCACAGCCGGGAAACTACGCTTCCAGACGGCTTTCATGTCCGGTCAGGCTATGTCTCCTTCCGGCTGGCAGGGGAGATGTACCATTCGTCCGGGTGGGCAGATTTCGGCGACGACAGTTGCCTATATGCCTACCGGAAAGCACCAGACGGGCACTTCCAGAGAGAAGAACTCTGGGAGAGTGATTTCGCTGGGCGAGACAGAGACGTGCTCAGCGAAATTGTGAATCTGCTTTATAATGATTATTATGAAGTAGATCCGGATCCATCCCCTTCCGGTGTGCAGGTACCCCCAGAGCTGGTGGAGGCTTTGGGGGACCTGCTGGACGATGGAGATGGGAGATTCTCCATCGTGACCGCGGACCACACCGCAGGGCGGGAAGAGAATACGAACGGTGGCGCGTACGTGCGCCGCACACAATTCCTGTACACCGGCGAACATCGATATTACGTTCGAGAGGTGTGGAGCTGTGATGGGGACCTCCGCCCAATGCCGGAGTGGTACCGGGTGAACAGCGGGGCATTTATCCGGGGGTTCGTCGAAGCAGTTCGGCAGAATGCCGAGCTGGAAGACTACGCCAACCCAGCTCTGGCAGAGCTTGCCACGCGCCTCGAAAGGGAGGAAATGATACTATGAGCCATGATTATAAATCCCCCCGGCGCGGCAGCCGGGGGGCGACCCGGGCTGCACAACTTCGAATTGCAGCCGGGCTGACACAAAAAGAGCTTGCAACCCGCGCGGGGGTGTCCCTGGCAGTGATTCAGGGGATTGAATACGCCGACCGGCAGCCACGAGTTGATTCGCTGCAATTGGTGGCTTCGGCCCTGGGAGCTGATAACCCCCTGGAGCTGCTGGAGCCTGCAGAGCCGATCCCGGTAGACACGGCAGAACCGAGCGAAGCAGACCGAATCCGCGCGAAGGGGTATCGAGGGATCCATTGGGATCGGGCTAACCGATCCTGGGTGGTGGCGTTGCGGGCCGGGGGCGCATCCCACCGGTACGGGAGCAGCAAAAATCTGGATGATGCAATCCAGATTTGGACAGCTGCAAAGGAAAAAATGAAAGAACAGCATTAAAATGCAAAGATTTAAATTAAACTTAGTTTGCTACGGGTATGAGTGCGATACATTATTTTTCGGGGTTGCCGCGGACTTTTACGGCAATGCTGAGATCATCCCCGGGCCAGAGTACCAGGAGTATGAGTGCCTATACGAGTACCGGGTGGCGGTGGTCCCCACGGTCCCTGGCCAGACAGAGCGGGACCGCCTGCGGAACGTCCGGGGTCAAATCGTGCTGGACTTGATCCGGCGCGGCCTAGCGCATTGGGTGGCTAGCGACGAGCCCGGGTGCTCGCCGGATCTGTCCCTGGCCCCCTAAAAAAATTCAGATTTTCCGAAAAAGCTCTTGACAAAATCGGAAAAATCTGATATAATGAAAGCACGTTGAGGGGGGGGACAGCAAGTCCCCCGGAAAATAGGAGGAAACGAAAATGGAAAACATCAATGCAATCTTGGAGAGATTCACACGTGCGGAAATCGCCGCTACAGCGGCGCAGACGCAGACCTACCCCGAATATTCGGGGCACACCGACGAGATTTTTGCAAACCTCGCGACTGGCAAATTCCGCGTGATCCAATCGGTGGATGGGTACACCGTAAGCACCGACCCGGATCTAATCAAAGTCTGCAACTCCGTGCACAAAATGAGCGCGGAAGAACTGGCCAAGGAATTGGCGTTCGCAGTGAAAATTCACTGCGAATACGAAAACGGTTGAGCGGAGGGCACGAAAATGAAACTGACTGACGGAAATAGAACGGTGGAAATTTACATATATGAATGGGGTCAACCGGATTGGGCAAATGCCTTTTTTGAATCCGGACGCCTGCCGTACGATGAAGATTCCGAAACATATAAGGTGGAGGACGTACTGCGCTGCCTTAGTCAGGCTGCAGATTGGCGGCATAGCGTAGGTGATTTCGACACCTACTACGACCCGGATTCTGCACCGAGCCCCGACGAGCTGTGTGTGGACGTCGAACTTCTGTCCGGGCCAGAAATCCCGGCGGAGCTGATGCGTCGACTGGAATATTAATTCATGGCGGGGGAGGAATTCCCCCGCTATTTTGCTACTAGCCGCCGTGTCGACAGGGCCGCCCGAATAGCCCCAGGCTGCCGCTTTTCTGCTGCTAATCGTATCCCGCTATTAGCGGCTTTTACACGCGCATAATAATAAGTTTTACCGGAAATACCACCGTAACCGCAACTTAATGGGCCTTAAATATAAGTAGTAAAGTTTGAAACAACCACTCTCCTGTACAGAAAAGCCCATTTTAGGCCTATTTTAGGCGATTTTGCCGCAAGTCTGCTACTTAATAAGCGCGCAAAGAGGCAAAATATAAGCGCCGCTTATCTAATCTAGCAGCTCTACGGCGGCCCGTAACTCATCCAAAGATTTGTGAGTATATACGCGGAGGCCCGTATCAGGGGATGAGTGGCCCATAAGCAGGTCACAACATTTTTTATTGGCACCTGCATTGTCGAGCCGTGTTCGAAACGTATGGCGGCATTCATGAGGTGTGTGATTCATACCAAAAGTATCCATTAATTTTTTCCAATGCTTTCGATAAGGGGTCATTCCGATATTAACTAGTCGGTCTCCTGGTAAGTCCATACGTGCTTGCACTAGCGGCAAGATGCACGGGTGGATTGGGACTATCCGGTCCTTGCCTGCGGCGGTTTTCGTCCCGCCGCGCATGGTTCTGGCAGACAGGCTTATATCTTCCTTACGCAATGACAATAACTCAGATATTCTCCATCCGCTGTATAGCATAATTAGTACTGTATCTGCCCATGGCTCTGCTTGCTGGGCCCAAACAGTTTGTATCTCTGCCTCGCTAAATGGCCTCCGCTCTCCCGGCTGGATCGGTGCAGCGGTGATAATGCCAGAGTAGCCCTTTGACGGAATGTCAAGCTCTAGAGCCATTTTATCCAGGTGGTGGAATAGTGATTTTATCTTAGACTGAATCGACGGGCTTTCCGGGTGTGCATCAATCATCTGCTGCATCTGGAAGGCCTTGATATTTCGATATTGCAAGTGATGGAGTTCAATGCAGTGTTTGAACGCAGTTACAAGAGATTTTGCCGATGCCTCACTAAGCTTCTTTGCCCTGGTCTTCTGCCAGGTTTCGAATAATTCTTTCATAGTCATATTTTGTGAATCCAAATTCCATGGGTTCTCATTATACTTTGCGAGCAAGGTTAGCCCGGCTTCCCGCGTCGGGGTGTAACCGATAATTTTGTAAATCGGGTAGCCTTTTGCATTATACCCTACTGTTTTCTTTACGACATATGGGTTGGTTCTGTTTCCTGATTGTTTTGATACCGATCCGTATCCATTTGGTAGTCGCATAATTGTACAGTCTCCTTTGATATAGTGATCCCCCGGTGTGATTTCACCGGGGGATTATAAGTATCAGATCCCAAAAAATTTACCAAATTTTCTTTGCCTGCCTGATTTTGTCGTCGGGATGCCCGTTGCTTTTGCGATTTTACGTTTTGTAGCGGTTATACCGGTTGCGCGTTTTATACTTCTAGAAAGTCCGGGAACTTTAATTTTTGTCATCTCATTTATCCTCCCACGCGGCCCCCAATATTGTACCCAGGCCGATTAATATTAATGCAGGATACAGTGCATCTACTGCACTGGAAATAATTGCCGCAATTAAAACAGAAGTCTCCACAGTGCCGGACAGCTGCACCCCCGACAGGATTACGCCTATTACGCCTAATACCCCGATTACCAGACCAAAACCGGTTAGTACTTTCTGTACTAAATCATACTTTCTGTATCTTGATAATTTTGAATTGGTTATTTCTGTGTAACCACAGTGCGGACAATGTGATGCGGTATCGGCGACTTCCCCGCCGCATGCAGGGCACTTTGATAAAGCAGCGCTAGAATTCTTTGCTGCACTAGGGATTTCTGAATATCCGCAGTGCGAACATCGCACGGACCCGGGGGCGATGTTTCCCCCGCACTGGGGGCATTTAGTGAAAATCATATCATTCCCTCTTCTCATAAGTGTATTCCACCTTTTCCCTCTTGACGAACGTGCGTTTGCGCTGTATAATACGAACATGTGATCGAGAAAAGGGCACAGGTAGACACACATATTATAGCAGCAGGGCGCGAGGAAAGCAAGCGGAAAGTGGAAAAACTTACAGTTACGCAACGGCTTGACCAAACACAAAATATGTTGTATACTACGTCAGTCCGTGCGAATATAACAATTTTAGGAGGTACGTACATATGGGATTAATTGGAAAAGAAAAGCTGATTGAACAAATCTCTATCAGACTGCAAAGGCTGAATAGCGCAGAGCTTAGAAGCGTAAATGCGATTGTTTCACGATTTCTCCATAATAAAAATAAGCGGGACCAGGCTTAGGCCTGGTCCTCTTTTTGTGCGCCCGGTGAGCGCACGTTCTAGCGGGTGAAAGACCCGTATCCGCCCGGCAGTGGGAAGGGTTAGCCAAAGGCAAGGGTGCCCGTTGCGAGGCGGGATCTGAAGAAAGCCGGATTTTGGGAGTTAGAAGATCTCCCAATGGGCAAACCTCTGGCCTGACGAACAGAAATCGTATATAAGGCCGCAAGCAAGGGTAAGGCTGCAAAACAAGTCAAAGCCCAATAACTGCACGGATTGCTTGCGGTAAATGCGGCAGGTAAAAGAGGGAAAGAACGTGTGAGTACCCGGGGAGGTCTTGCAGATGCATTTGAGTAGGCGTATTCGAAAAAAAAATGCACAGTAACAACGAACTGCAAGAAGTCAGCAGAGGCCATAGTACCGGGGGGAAAAAACCGGGAAGGGCTGAACAATCGCAAGTCCTTAGTAAACGAAGGAAGGAGACCGGTATGAAGAACGCAGAATACTGTCAAGAGACAGGCTGCCCGCAAAGGGATAGTGCGGAACACGAAGAGTATGCGGGAGCGCAGAGTACTGGGACTCGGGAGGTCGGCGAAAGGGACGGTGCAAGACTGCTTGAGGCGATTTTGAGCAGGGGAAACCTGAACAACGCTTACAAGCGGGTGAGAGCCAACGGGGGAGCGCCTGGAATCGACGGGATGACCGTGGAAGACGCGCTGCCTTGGTTGAGAGAACACCGGGAGGAACTTCTGGAAGCGATTCGGCAGGGGAAGTATAAGCCCCAGCCGGTGCGCCGGAAGGAAATTCCGAAGCCGGATGGCGGGGTACGGAAGTTGGGAATCCCAACAGTCGTAGACCGCATCATCCAGCAGGCAATTGCGCAACAGCTAACGCCAATCTACGAACCATTGTTCTCGGATCTGAGCTACGGCTACCGTCCGGGCAGAAGTGCACAGATGGCCATTCAAAAGGTGAAAGAGTATGCGGAGCAGGGCTATACCCAAGCGGTGCTTGTGGATTTATCCAAATATTTCGATACCCTGAACCACGAATTGCTGATGAACCTTCTGCGAAAGAACATCCACGACAAGCGCGTAATAGAACTGATTAAAAGGTATCTGAAAGCGGGGGTTATGGAAAACGGACTACTGGTGAAGACAGAAGAAGGCTCCCCGCAAGGAGGCCCGCTCAGTCCGTTGCTTGCCAATGTCTATCTGAATGAATACGACCAGGAGATGGCAAGGCGGGGAGTGCCTGTCATTCGATATGCGGATGATATTGTGGTACTCGCCAAAAGCAAACGGGCGGCGGAAAGACTTCTGGAAACGACACAGCGGTATCTTGAGGGAAAACTGAAACTCAAGATGAACGTGGAAAAGAGCAAGGTTGTCAGCGTGTTTAGTATCCGAAATTTTAAGTTTCTGGGTTTTGCGTTAGGGAAGGGCAAGAACGGCATTTACATTCGAGCGCACACAAAGTCCTTGAAGAAAGCCAAGGCCAAGCTAAAAGAGCTGACTTCCCGCAGTCAGGGCAGAAAGATACAGACCGTCATGGAAAAGGTAAAGGTCTACATGCGAGGCTGGCTTGGTTACTTCGGAATCGCAAGCATAAAGACAACCATGCAGGAATGGGATGGGTGGCTGCGCCGCCGGTACAGATGCTATATCTGGAAACAATGGAAGAAACCAGGGAAGAGGGCAAGGAGCCTGATGCAGCTTGGGATACCGGAATGGCAGGCGTGGGCGGTGAGCAATTGTCGGAAAGCCTACTGGCACATGGCGAAGAATGGCCATGTGCAAAGGGCAATCTCAACGGAAAAGCTTGCACAGCGAGGATACAAAAGTATCCTCGAACTGTACGAGCATGCACTTATGCGATTGAACCGCCGTATACCGAACGGTACGTACGGTGGTGTGAGAGGTCGGCTGCTCAATTAATGGGTAGCCTCCTACTCGATTGCTGCCCAACTGGAGATCTTTACACTCTTTCGCAATGCGCACTATCACATCGTACAATACTGGCCAGTACGACTTGGGCAGTTGCGCTAAAGCAGTAATCAGCCCGCGTTCGAAATCCGTTGTCGCGCCGGACAGCAGGTCCGCCGTATATTGCGCTACAGTATCGTCTGGATCGAGTGATACATACATGTCGCCCTCACCGGTATCGAGCCAAATTTTGTTAACGTGATAGATATTACATATACCGCATTTAGCGACATCTGTTAAAGGTTTCACACCGGACTCGTACCGACTGTATGTATTCGGCGCGAGCCCGACACTTTCTGCAAATGCTGCTTGTGTCACGGCTTGATCCAGACGTAACTGCCTAAGCCTAGCCGGGATACCCGGGGCCGGTTCCCGGCTCAATTTTTTTGGGCCGCTCATCTCATCACCTCCTGACATTATTATAGCATACGCAGCCCGCCGCGTCAAGAAAAAAACTTGCCAAGAGGACAATTTTTTTCTTGACAATCTTGCCGAGGGGATATATAATAGTCCCAGAGGCAAGATGTTGCCCGGCAACACCGGGGCACTGCCAAAAATCTGAAAGGAGAAAAACAATTATGAACATCGAAACGCTAGAATTGATCCACAAGCTCTTGACGGAGCACAAGGACAATGCCAGCCGCTGCTGCGACCGCGCCCGCGGAAAGAGGAATTCCACCCAGACGACGATCAGAACTACGAACGCTACGACATGAAACTCCGTGAGGCGGACAAAGCGAAGTTTGCCGCGCAGGATGCAGAATCTTGTGGAGATCCGATAGCCGTTGCTGAGATATACCAGCACGACGCGGAGGCTCTTCGGGCGGCAAGAGCCGTGCTGGAGGGGCTGGAGCATCACAGGGCCAAGGCGGCAGACGTTGCGAGGGCCATTCGCATCTGCCGCGGCGAGATTCTCTCGGATGACTGCGGAGAATGCCCATACTACGAGGATTGCCGAGATGGTACCCACAAGCTTGATTTAGATATCGAGAGCCTCCTGGTAGAGGTGTGTCTGCAAGGGGGTGACTGCGATGAGAGTACTTGTCGCATGTGAAGAAAGCCAAACCGTCTGCAAGTCGTTCCGCTCGCTCGGGCACGAGGCCTACAGCTGCGACATCCAACCGTGCTCAGGCGGACACCCTGAGTGGCATCTACAGGTGGATGCCTTGGAGATGCTTAAGATGCGGTGGGATATGATCATAGCTTTTCCACCCGGGACGGATCTGTAATCCCACCCAGGATCCGCCTGGAGCTTTCCAACGGGCTGGTGGTGGAGCGGTCCGGCAAAAACTCCGCCTTGAAAGTGGCGGACCCCACCGGCCAAAGAGCTGGGCAGCAGCTGCCCATATGCCAACGAGATGAACTGCACCCGTGCGGCGCTGACCGATTTGATAGTCGCCCTTCAGCGGCAGGACAAAAAGGCGCAATTGTGGGACGCGATTTTTCCCGCGATTCTGCAGTGTGCCAGCGGTGACAGTGGACTGCACATAAATCAACTATACGAGGTGTATATGCGCGGTACAAAATATACGGACGATCTTGTTTGCAGTATGTCGAAACTGTTAATTCGCGCTGCAGAATCCAATGTATATTCGCACGATACAGCCTTGGTTCGTGAGCTTATTAAAATATTGGTGGCTGAGGTATTCGAGAACCGCGAAAACCGCGAGGAGGAAGAATAATGGATAGAGATATCACAACTCAACTGGACCAAATTAAGTCCCTGTGCAGCGGCCTGCCTGAATGGGCGCTGAACTACATCATGAAATACTCGCAAGCCTTGATCGCAAAAGCGCGTGCTGAACAGAAAGCCCGTGAATACGCGCAATTTTTGACCGCAAAAACGCGTGCCGAACAGAAAGCCCGTGAATACGATGAAGCTTAATCCGGCGGCGCTGTATCAGGCCATGCAATCCAAAGGCCTGACGCAGAAGCAGCTTGCTAAGCTGACGGGGCTGTCCCAGCCGGGCATATCCCAGTACCTGGCCGGGACCTGCTCCCCCGGGGCGTCCGCGCTGGATAGACTGGCTACAGCACTGGGCATACCGGTCAGCGCCCTGTGCGAGGTCCCTGCGAAAGATCAGACTGTACGCCACCTATCTGTGCAGGATGCCGCCCGCTGCCTAGGCGTATCGCCCACATTTGTACGACGGGGACTGCAAACAGACCGACTGGATATCGGTTGTGCGGTCCGGATCAAAATGCGGTGGAGATATTTTATATCGCCGGATAAGCTCCGCGCAATGGCCGGAGACAAAAACTTTGAGAATTACATTCGGGAGGCAAATAAAAATGGATGACCTTATGAAACTAACTGCTAAATACGTCGGCGGAGAAGTGTACTACGATCTGCACGGCAGTGTCCATTTCGTAATGAGGCCTATGGAGGACATGATCCCTAACCTGCTGCAGAAAGTTGCTGCCGTAGCCGACCGGGAGACTGAAGAGCAAGTGCGTGATGAGATTTGCCGGAGGCTGCTGAAAATCGCAGATGCATGCGGCATGCAGGATGCAATGGCACAAGTTGTGGGAGAGTGGATCGCGGACTACATTCTTGGAGGTGAAAAATAATGACTAAAGAACTGATCTTGTATTACGCTTATAACGGCTCAATTGAGCGACACGCCGCGAAGAACCACGACACAATTAGCAGTCTGGCCCGACGGTGGCATGTGGACCCAGACACGCTAAAGCATGCCATGTCCGGAAAGCCGGTCTGCGCGCGAACTGCCCGGAAAATCCAGGCACTGGTGTTGGCCGAAAACCCATGCGATACAAACATTTTTTATCCGCGGGCCAGATCGAGGGTGGAGAACAAGGAATAAAGCATTACTCAGCAGTAAGAAAATGGATTACTGCACTCCACAATGGCTGTTCGACGCGCTGAATGAGCAGCTTAATTTTGGTCTGGATGCCGCTGCAGCTACGATCAACGCCAAATGCGAAAAGTATTTCACCGAAAACGATAATGCGCTAACGCAAGATTGGGGTGGACATGGCGCAGTATTCTGCAACCCACCATATGGGCGGCAAACGGGCGCATTCGTGGAAAAGGCGTACCGGGAGAGCTTAAAAGGAACGACAGTGGTATTGCTGATTCCAGCGCGTACCGATACACGGTATTTTCATGACTTCATACTCGAGAAAGCGGAAATTCAATTTATCCGTGGACGATTGAAGTTTACGGACTCTGACGGCACAGTTTACCCGTCCGCGCCCTTCCCGTCTAAGATCGTGGTGTTCCACGGAGCAAAAACACAAGACTCAAATGAAGGAGGAAATCAAAATTGAAAAAAAACTACCAAATTTTAAGGGCACTTTACGAACGCATTGAAAGCGTGTGGGTGAAAGATCCGATCTCCAGCAGCGTGCCAGTATCCGTCACCCGGCAGGAACAAGTAGCCCTGTGGTATGTGCTGCATCACACAAATCTGAGCCGCAAAATCAGTCGCGCAGAGCTTATCAATCAAATTTTGGTAAGCTGCTTGCTAGGTGTCGCTATCGCTGCATGTATCATCATCGCGGTGAGGTGATATCATATGGCAAAAACTGTAAAGTCCGAAACCAGTATTCCTGATTCCTTGCACAACTACTGGAGAAAAGGATATAAAGGCCCGAACAACGAATGGACATGCTTTGGCGATTTTTACTACTGGGCATTGGACCACGGCTATGGCGTCGGTAGTTGGATCGTTACAAAAGATAAGCGCAAACCTATCGGACCGGACAACTGTGTCATAAAAAATCAGTATGTGCAAAAGGACCTCTTGGAGTCAATTATTAATTATGACAAGGCCTGTGCAAAATTGTGGAAAGCTCTGGGCTTAGACGATCCGCGCGAAGCGGACCGGGCGATCTGAGGAGGTACCCAAGACGGGATTTTACTGCGAAGTCTGCCAGTGCGCAAAATGCATATATGGCTGCGGGGGCTGTGCATCGTCGCCCTACAAAAATCGACCGCGCGGCGTGCGGGGCTGCCAATTCCGGAAATGCGGATGCAGTGATTTTGCGGATAAGGATAATTTTGCAGAATTAACTGTTATAACTGAGGACCGTGTTCCTCGCACGGTAACATTCGACAAGCAGCAATTACTGAATTTTTTAGAGGCACTGTTTAATGAGCGGGAGGAGTAACTATGAGCACTTACTCATTTATTATAATTCTTGTATTTCTCCTGATTAACAGCTTTGGGGATAGCAATGATGATAATTAACGGAAAGGAGGTGACCGCGATGCACTACCGTATCTGCCCAGACTGTGGCGCACACCTGGATCCGGGCGAAATTTGCGACTGCCTGGCCGAAGAAAATGCCGCTGGCGGAGCTGCAACTCCGTCAACGGCTGAGTAAAAAATCCCAAAAACATTATACCACAAAAGGAGGAAAAGTCAATGGATATCACCATCAAAGTTCAGCTTGCGCCGGAAACCATCAACGCGATCAAGCACCTATTGGAAAGCCTGCTGGCCCCGGCTGTGCCAGTGCAGTGCTGCGGTGGCGTACTGGTGGAATCCGACACAGAAACTACCCCTGCCGCCCCGGCTACCCCTGCTGCACCTGCCACACCTGCCGCCCCTGCTGCACCTGCTGCACCTGCTGCATCTGCCGCACCTGCCGCACCTGCTGCACCTGCTGCACCTGCTGCACCTGCTGCATCTGCCGCACCTGCGTCCGTACCTCTGGCAGCGCCACCCAAATTCACATTTGACCAACTAGCGCAGGCAGGCGCAAGCCTATGCCAGACCCCCGAAGGGCAGAAGAAGGCGCAAGACGTACTTAAGCAGTTCAACATTCAATCGCTTAAGGACTTGCTGGAACAGCGTTACGGCGAATTCGCCCTGGCGCTGCGGCAAGCGGGGGCGGCGCTATGACGCTGTACCACGACTGCAGGCCCGTCGAGCCACAGTGCCTGTGCAACAGCTGTGTGTACGATAAGTACAGCAGTGATAAAGACACAAAGTGGTGCTGCACTCGTTGTATCGGGAAATGTCCGGTACTGGAGTGCGAAAAATATAAGCCAGAAAGGAAGAATAATGGTGAGTGAAGAAAAACGTGCTCATGCGCTGTTGTCAGCGTCGTCCGCACACATTTGGCTACACTGTCCGCCCTCCGCCCGAATGGCGGAGAACATGCCGCAGGTGGACACGCCGTGGGCCGCAGAAGGCACACTTGCGCACGAACTTGCAGAATGCAAAGCCCGAAAAAAGTTCTGTCCGCGACCTGGGGATGACTATGCCGAAAAAATTCGGGAGATCCACGCCGATCCGGCGTATGCCCCGGAGATGGAAAGCTGCACGGATCTGTACGTCCAAGCGATCGATGAGGAGTGCATGCGCTACTCCAGCAGGCCGCTAGTGGTGCTGGAGACCCGCGTGAACTACTGCGGCACTGTGCCGGAAGGATTTGGCACAGCTGACTGCATCATTATCGGCGGAGACACGCTGACTATCATTGACTACAAGCACGGCAAAGGTGTGCCGATATCGGCGATGGACAACCCCCAATTAAAGCTATACGCCATCGGTGCACTCAACCAGTTCAACGCATTTTACGGAGATGCTATTAAGCATATCCGACTAAGAATCGTGCAGCCACGGGTGAGTGACGAATTGAATGATTTTGAACTCACGGTACAAGATCTAATGCAATGGGGCAATTCCGTTGTCGCGCCCGTGGCCAATTTGGCTTACAACGGCGGCGGGGAATGCAACCGTGGCGACTGGTGCCGCTTTTGCAAGGCGAGAGCCATCTGCCGCCAAACGGCGAATAATTATTTAGCGTTGGACGCATTTAGAGCATTTTGCCAAAACGAGATCAATGCACTATCTGATGATGAGATCGGCGATATCCTCACGCGGGCAGCAGGGCTGCAAGCGTGGGTAGCAGCCGTGGAGGCGTACGCGCTGCAAGCATGCCTTGCAGGCAAGCACATCCCCGGGCACAAAGTTGTCGCAGGCCGGGCCGTCCGGACGTGGACGGACCAAGATGCCGCATTTACAGCGCTGCAGGCTGCCGGGGTAGATCAAGCGCTGCTGTACGATCGCAAGCCGTGCGCGCTGACGGAGCTGGAAAAACGCCTGGGCAAGGCAAAATTTAAGGAGTTAGCGGGCCAGTATGTGCACAAGCCCGCTGGAAAACCGATTTTGGCCCCGGCAGACGATCCACGGCCTGAGCTGATGGGCGTATCGGTGATGTTTGGTGATATGAATGGGTAAGCCAAAACTTAGGGTCTGTGCCGAAGAACTTTTCATGCGGGCTTACATAAAAGTGCACGCAGAAGGTTCAGTTCCTGAAACAGACATAATTCTCAGAAACGGTAAATGCACAATACTACTACACCGTGTCGAATTGCAGCAACTTACCAAAACACAGGCGCGTAAAATCGCTAAATTCGGGTGGAAAAACCCAGATAATAATGCAAACATGACAATGCTAATTGGTGAAGTGCAAGCCCAATTAGCAGAGATTGATGCAATACTAGCGAAATACGACGCGCCGCTAAAAACCACACAGAAACATCTACTAAATATTTACGACGCGTTCACTGAAGAATACAACAAAATGAAAAAAACTAAAGGAGACTAAACAATGAACGCTAATACAATTACAATCGGGGAAGTGCGCTTCTCTTACTGCAATTTATTCCAGCCCCGCGCCAATCAGCAAGGGCAGGAGCCAAAATACTCCGTGACGATTTTGGTGCCAAAGTCCAACGCCGCCGCCAAAGCTGCCATTGATGCCGCTATCCAGGCCGCCATTGATGCCGGGGTATCCAAATGCTGGAATGGTGTCCGCCCGCCGCAACCGTCTATCTGTGTCCACGACGGCGACGGCGTACGGCCCAGCGACGGCATGCCTTACGGCGACGAATGCAAAGGCCACTGGGTGTTTACCTCATCGGCGCAGGCAAGTAAGCCCCCCTACGTGGTGGATGCCAATATCCAGCCGATTCTGCAGCAGTCCGAGATCTATTCTGGCATGTACGGGCGGGCGAACGTATCATTTTTCCCATATAATGCATCCGGGAAGAAGGGCATCGGCTGTGGGCTGAACGGGGTGCAAAAGCTTCGGGACGGCGAACCCCTGGGCGGCGGCGTGACTGCAGCAGAAGCTTTCGGATCGCCTGCCGCGGCTGACCCTGCGGCCGGTGGATGGGCCGCACCTGCACCCAACTGGGGCACTCCCGCAGCCCCCGCCGCCGAACCCGGATACACTAATCCCTGGGGCTAAGTTATGGCACATCACTTAAGCATAGACATAGAGACGTACAGCAGCGTGCCAATTGCTAAAGCTGGGGCATATAAATATGCGCAAAGTCCGGATTTCGAGATTTTGCTGCTGGCCTACAGCTACGACGGCGGGCCCGTATATGTGGTAGATCTCACGAAAGATTCTTTACCTGGCCAACTGCAAGAGTGTCTATTCGATGAAAATATCACTAAGCATGCATGGAATGCCGCATTCGAATGGTGGTGCTTAAGTCAATATTTCGGACTTCCGGGGCCGTCTGGCCCCGGATTTACCCGAAATGATTGGCTGGTACAATGGCGCTGCGATATGGTGCACTCGATGTACTGCGGATACCCGGCAAGCCTAGACGCTGCAGGCAAGGCGCTAGGCCTGCCAGAAGATAAGCAAAAGCTTAGTGTAGGTAAAGCGCTAATTCGCTACTTTTGTATGCCGTGCGAGCCTACAAAATCCAACGGCGGACGGACACGCAATCTACCACACCATGATCCTGATAAGTGGGAATTATTCAAATCATACTGCCAACAAGACGTTGCAACAGAAATGGAAAATGCTAAACGACTGGACGCTTTTCCGGTGCCTGATTGGCTGTGGGATCAGTGGCGCACTGATTTAGTGATTAATTCACGCGGTGTGTTCGTGGACTTGGAGATGGTCCGCGGCGCGATTGCCCTGGACAAAGAGGTGAAGGCGGAGTACATTGCGAAAGCGCAGGAGATCACAAGATTAGACAACCCAAACAGCGTACAGCAATTAACTAAATGGCTAGAGGCAGAAACCGGAGACACCGTGACAGACCTGCGCAAGGACACCGTGGGCCAGATGCTGACAAAGGGCCTAAACAGCGACAAAGCTGCACAAGTGCTGCAAATCCGACAGCAGCTAAGCAAGACTAGCACAAAGAAATATTACGGGATTGCGGATGCTGTGTGTGATGATGGGCGGCTGCGTGGATTACTGCAATTTTATGGCGCTAGCCGGACTGGCCGATGGTCCGGGCGCGGGGTGCAGCCCCAAAATCTGCCCCGCACATATCTGGACGCCCTGCCAGTGGCTAAGGATTTAATCAAGCAGCGCAACAGGGCGGGACTGGAAATGCTGTACGGCGATTTGCCGGATACGCTAAGCCAAATGATCCGGACGGCGCTAACTGCGACACCCGGGAACCGGCTGATCGATGCTGACTTTTCCGCAATCGAGGCCCGCGTGGTGGCGTGGCTAGCCGGGGAAGAATGGGTACTTGATGTTTTCCGCACCCATGGAAAAATCTATGAGGCAACTGCGTCAATGCTGTACGGCATTCCGCTGGACCGGATTAAAAAAGGCAACCCGGAATACTCCTACCGTCAAAATGGTAAGGCTGCGACCCTCGCACTCGGATACGGCGGCGGTGCACCAGCACTGATCCGCGTCGGACGGCTGCCAGAGGATACAGCGGAATCAGAATTGGAGGATATCAAGCGCCGATGGCGGCAGACCAATCCGAAAATTGTGAGATTTTGGTATGCCGTCGAAGCCGCCGCGCTGGAAGCCTGCCGGACTGGCAGACCGCAAATCGTGCGTGGGCTGATTTTGGCCAGAGAATTTGATCCGGCAACTGGCATGGACGCACTGACGATCCGGCTACACAGCGGGAGAAAGCTGTATTACGTAAAGCCCCACCCGGCAAAAAACCGATTTGGCAGTGACAGCCTAGGCTATTGGGGCGTAAATCAGACGAACAAACGGTGGGAGCGGCAGGAGACCTACGGCGGCAAGCTGGTGGAAAACATCACCCAGGCCACCGCACGTGACTGCCTCGCAGAAGCTATTGAAAGATTAGAGGCTGCGGGTTATCCGGTTGTATTCCACGTCCATGATGAGGTGATTATTGATTGCTCGCATGGAAGCCTGGAAGAGGTGATTGCAATCATGTCACAACCCCCTGCCTGGGCCCCGGATCTGCCGCTAACTGCAGACGGGTGGGAATGCGACTACTTTAAAAAAGATTAGGAGATGTAGTAAATGCAAAGTACACGCACCGAAAATGCCTGGGCGGCTTTAATTTCAGCCGCGCGCAAAGCCGCAAAAGCGTGGGAGTACTGCGACGGCTATAAGCAAGCGGCAGAACTGATTACGTTGCTGTGTAATGCACTGGAAAAAGAGGTGGAGGATAATAATGAAAATAATTAAGCCTGATGTATTCGTCGACTTTGAAGGCCGAACCGGCGATGATATTTTGCGAAAAATCGAAAAATGTGGCCGGATCTGCTATCGATCAGAGCCGACCGGCGACCCCGGCGATTTTGTACGGCGGCTGATCGCACGTGGCCACGAATCTGTACTGGAGCATGTTAGCGTGACGGCGTATATTACTTGTGATCGGGGCGTGACACATGAGTTAGTGCGCCACAGAGTAGCGAGTTACAGTCAGGAAAGCACAAGATATTGCAATTATTGCAATGGGAAATTTGGATGTGAAATCGCAGTAATCGAACCGCTATATCTGAAGCCGGGATCCCGGGCGTGGGAAGCGTGGGAAGACGCATGCGAGTATGCGGAATACAAATACATGGCCATGCGTGATCGAGGCTGCACGCCGCAAGAGGCACGCGCGGTGCTGCCGAACAGCACCGCCGCAAAGATCGCCATGACCGCCAATCTGCGGGAATGGCGGCACATCCTAAAACTGCGGACCAGCAAAGCAGCACATCCGCAAATGCAAGAAATCGCCAATATGATTTTGTCGCAAATGAAAGAGCACGTACCTGTTGTATTCGACGATGTTAAGGAGGCCGAATAGCGTGGATCGAATTGATGTTTTAAAAAGCGCTGAAAAACGTTTAACTGGTGACCGGCCCGAATCATATGGGCCGCCGGAGGACAGCCTGCCGCTGATTGCAAAATACTGGAGTCTGTATTTGCAGAACGCAATTGTAGGATTTAACGATATTGCTGTGTCGCCACTGGACGCGGCGAATATGATGATTTTACTGAAAATCGCGCGCCAACAGGCACAAACAAAAATCAACCCTGACAATTATATTGATGTGGCCGGGTACTCTGCACTCGCTGGCGAGATTGCAACTACATACCGCCCGGATGAGGAGAGTATGGGAGAATGAGTAATGCAAAAACAGATGCTGCTGTGATCGAAATTCGCGGCCAACTAGACGAAGCCCACCGGCTTTTGCAGATGGCCGAAGAGGCTGCAGAGCTGGCTCAGGCGGCATCCAAACTGGCCCGGATCCTGATGGGGATCAACCCGTCCCCGATGCCGGAAGATTCCGCGCGGGCACACCTGCTGGAGGAATACAACGATGTGCGGGTGTGCGCCATGACGCTGGATCTGCCAGAGCGCGTGATGCCTGGAAAGCTTTATCGATGGGCCGAACGACTGAGGAATCGCAAATGAAGGAGTTGAATACATGCTCCATGATCGAAAGATAACTATATCTGCTGCTGGCAATCGTCGCGCCACAAATTGGCAAGCACAATCGCTGATGCTATCGGAGCTGTACGCTAAATTACAGGTCCCGGCGCGCGGCAAAGAGACCATAGCGGAGTACTTAGCGCTATCAAAATCACAGCAGGACGACTTAAAAGATGTTGGCGGCTACGTCGCGGGGGCTTTAAACGGCCCCCGCCGTAAGGCCAACGCCGTGGCCGGGCGCGACGTAATCACACTGGACCTCGACAATATTGGACCGGGAAAAACAGATGACGTACTAAAGACCATCGAGGCGCTAGGCTGCGGATACTGTGTGTACTCCACTCGAAAGCATCAGCCCTCCGCCCCACGACTGCGAGTGCTACTGCCCCTGGACCGTACATGCACAGCGGACGAATATGAGCCGTGCGCCCGCAGGATGGCAGAGTGGATAGGCCTAGATATGGCAGATCCTACTACATTTGAGGCTTCCCGGCTGATGTATTGGGGCAGTTGCTGCGCGGATGGGGAGTACAGCTACCGCACGGCGGACAAGCCTATGCTATCAGTAGATGGGCTGCTGGGCACATACGCCGATTGGCGTGATTACACATCGTGGCCGCAAGTACCCGGCGCACCTAGCCCCGCACGGGCAGCGACCAAACAGGGGGACCCGGAGACTAAGCCCGGCGCAGTGGGCGCATTTTGCAAAGTGTACGACGTTCCCGCTGCTATGGACAAGTTTATCCCGCACGCGTACATCGAATGCGACAGTGCCCCCGGGCGCTACACGTACACCGGCGGCAGTACCACGGGCGGTGCAGTGCTGTACGACGACGGCAAATTCTTGTACTCCCACCATGCCACCGACCCATGCAGCGGACGGCTAGTCAACGCTTTTGACATGGTGCGGCTGCACCGATTTGAAGGCTTAGACGATGATGCAGCCCCCGGTACTCCGTGGATCAGGCTGCCTAGCTATAAAGCCATGTGCGAGTTAGCTACACAGGATCCGCAAGTAGCAAATCTGATCATGTCGGAACGATGGGAGCAGTGCAAAACCGATTTCCAGGCCGCTGAGATACCGTCTGGCGGCATAGGCGGCGCGGAGAGCGGCGAAACGACGGATGATGGTTCCTGGCTGCGCCCGCCGATTATGGACGTAGACGGCCAGCTGAAGCCTATCAAATCGCTGAAAAACTACAAGGCCGCGCTGGAACACTGCCCAGACTTGCGTGGCAAAATCAGACTGAATCAGTTTACGGGCCGGATCAGCGTAGAGGGAGACCTGCCATGGGATCGGCCGGGCAAGCCAAAAGAGTGGACGGACGGTGACACGGTGGCACTGCGAATTTACCTGGAGCCTCACATGGGCAAAATCGCTGATAAGGATGCTAGGGATGCTGTGCTTGCCTGTGCCAATGCGCACGCCTATCACCCGGTCCGCGACTACCTTAACTCGCTAACATGGGACGGTGTGGAACGGCTGGACCGGCTATTTATTGATTACATGGGCGCGGAGGACACGCCGTATGTGCGTGCGGTGACGCGCAAATCCGTCGTGGCGGCGGTTGCCCGTGTTATGCAGCCGGGATGTAAGTATGATACCATGCTGGTGCTTGTGGGCGCGCAGGGAAGATATAAGTCCACGATATTCAAAAAACTGGGTGGTAAGTGGTTCAGCGAATCACTGCGTACATTCGCCGGAAAAGAAGCAATGGAGACAATTCAGGGCACGTGGATTAACGAAATCGGCGAAATGCAGGCTCTGGGAGTGACCGAGATTAACGCCGCTAAAGCATTTATCAGTGCAGCATCTGATTTTTATAGAGCATCGTACGGTGTTTTCGCAATGGAACACCCCCGGCAATGCGTATTTTTTGGGACAACGAACACAGCAGAATGCCTAACCGACCGGACCGGCGGACGGCGATTTTGGCCGGTGGACATTGACAAGCGGCGCAGGACTAAAAATGTATTCACGGACCTGGATAACGAGAGAGACCAAATTTGGGCCGAAGCTGTAGTACGTTATCGTAATGGCGAATCACTGATTTTGTCTAAAGAGCTAGAAAAGGTGGCGAAACAAGAGCAGGAGACACACCGGCGGGCACATCCCTGGGAAGGTATGATCGAGGAATTTGTTAATCTGCCCATACCAGAGAACTGGAATGATTGGGGCGAAGCTCAGCGGCAGATGTTTTATTCGGGGAACGCCGGATCAGAGTTGAAATTGGTACCCCGGGAGTACATCTGCACGATGGAACTTTGGTGTGAAATGCTAGGAAAGCGGCGAGGAGAGCTGACGGAAAAGGCTTCCCGGGAGTTGCACGACATGCTTTCGGCTCTGCCTGGGTGGGAGAAATACGGGCTGAAACGAGTGGGAAAACTCTATGGGCCGCAACGCTGCTATCGCCGAAAATGCTGAATCTTCCCGCGAAAAGCGGAGTTTTCCGAACAAACTCTTAAGCAAACTCTTAAATACTTTATAAAATTCTTAAAAAGTCTAACTTTTTGGGCAAAAAACGGGCTGATACAACGGGTTTTCGCGATTTAGTGCAACAAAATGCAACAGAACTTTACCCGGCAAAAGCAAATCTGTTTCAGCTCAAAAAGTTCGGATTTCTCCGCAAATTTCGGGAAATTTGGCGTATGTCCCGTATAAATATTGTATTTTCTATAGTATGTAACAGTGTAACAGATGTAACAGTAGGGTTGGAGAGTTGGTGGAATATAGGATTTATAGTGGTGCTTGTCCTCTATAAACTCTAAAAACTCTATATTTTAAAAATACTCTAGGAAGTGCCGCTGCGGGCGTTTCTCTGTAACACTGAACTGCTAAAGTGCCCATTGGCGTGGGCGGAAAGGAGCGATATGAACAACCCTTGGATTGAGTGGAACAGCCGCGCGTTGGAAGGTGATGCACTGCCGCGTGACGGCGACATGACGACTATCGATTTTGACACATCTGATATTCCGGCGGAGACGGACATGTACTGCCGTCCGGGATTGCGGAATCCGAAATGCCTGTGCGCTAGGTGTGCCCGGGAGGATAGCGCAGGCGATCCGTGCTGCTGCGAGGGAGAGCATTGGTATCAGGAGGAGTGTCCGATGGCAGAATGTCCGGACTTTGAAGAAAGGGCTGGGAGGTGATTACACAATATGGATACTACAGCAACGCAGGGTACCAGTCCAGGTAAGCGTGTGCTAGATGTAGCGTGCGGAAGTAAAATGTTTTGGTTCGATAAAAATAATCAAGATGTTGAATATTGCGATCGCAGAGAGGTGGAACGGCATGAGTATTATCCCGGACGCTACCCAGAAATAAAGCCCGACACGATATGTGATTTTACAAAGCTGCCTTTTAAAGATGAAGCCTTTAAATTAGTAGTGTTTGACCCGCCACACCTAACCTGGGCTGGGGATAAAAGCTGGACAGCGCTTAAATATGGACGCCTCGAAGGCGATTGGCGGGAGATGCTCCGCGCGGGATTTTCTGAATGTTTTCGAGTGCTGGACAAAGACGGTGTTCTCATTTTTAAATGGAGTGAGGTACAAATCCCGCTTAGAGAAATCTTGCCATTATCCCCCTATCCTCCGCTGTTTGGGCATAGAAGCGGTAAAAACATGAATACGCATTGGCTTTGCTTTATGAAGCCAAAGGAGGAAAACACAAATGTTTGAAAAAGACATCGAACGATGGTTGCGCAAAGAAGTGGAGCGCCGCGGAGGGCTGTGCCTGAAGTGGGTGTCCCCGGGCTGCAGAGGCGTCCCAGACCGGATTATCATTACCCCGGAGGGTAGAACAGTGTACGTCGAGCTTAAGACCGACACAGGGCGGCTGTCGCCCGGACAGGCCTATATGATCGACCAGCTGCGACGCAGAGGCGCAGACGTGCGAGTGCTGTGTGGGATCGAGCAAGTACAAGCGTTTGTCGAGGAGGTGATACCTTGCTATTCAAGCCGCACTCGTATCAAGAGTTCTGCACATCAAAAATAGTTGATGAGCCGTATGTCGGATTGTTTCTCGACATGGGATTGGGCAAAACCGTAATAACTCTCACCGCTATTAACGAATTGCGGTACAACAGATGGGCAGTACAACGCGTATTGGTCATCGCCCCGAAGAAAGTCGCCGAAGCGACGTGGCAGGCGGAGGCAGCACGGTGGGACCATCTCCAGCACTTGCGGTTCTCCGCTGTCCTTGGCAGTGAAAATAAGCGTATTCGCGCATTGGCAACTCCAGCGGATATTTACATGATAAGCCGCGATAACATCGTGTGGCTGGTTGACTACTATCGTAATGACTGGCCGTTTGACATGGTGGTTATCGACGAAAGCAGTAGCTTTAAAAACTACAATTCTAAACGGTTCAAGTCGTTAAAGCTAGTGCGATCCAGGATCCGTAGAATCGTCGAGCTGACTGGCACGCCATCCCCCAATGGGCTGGCAGACTTGTGGGCACAAGTGTACCTGCTGGATCAAGGCAAGCGCCTGGGCCGCACAGTTAGCGCTTACCGCGAACAATTTTTTACAGAGGATAAGGCGTATCCCGGGCAGGCATACCGCACGTACACGCCACAGCGAGACGCCCCGGACAGGATTAAAGCCGTGATATCAGACATTTGCATAAGCTTAAAATCTGAAGATTACTTGAATCTGCCAGATTGCGTGACGAATGACATTCCAGTGACATTAGGCCAGAGCGTGGCGAAGGCATATCGCACGTTGGAGAGAACTCTATTGCTTGAAGTCAAGGATCAAGTGATAACTGCAGGCACAGCAGCGGTACTCAACGGGAAGCTATTGCAGTTGTGCAGCGGGGCTGTGTATGATGAAAACGGTGAGATCGCTACAATACACGACGCTAAGATTGATGCCTTGGTAGAAACGGTTGAACAGCTGTGCGAACAGCACTGCCTGATATTTCATTGGTTCAAGCACGAACCAGAGCGGATCATGAAAGCGCTTGCACAGAAAGGCCGCCGGATTCGGCAGTATCGCGGGCCTGATGATGCTGCCGCGTGGAATGCTGGAGATGTGGATGTGCTACTTGCCCATCCGGCAAGTTGCGGGTATGGCTTAAATCTGCAGCAGGGTGGACATCACATTATCTGGTACAGTTTGCCTAATTGGACACTGGAATTATATCAGCAAGCTAACAAGCGGCTGCATCGGCAAGGTCAGCAGCATCCGGTGATTGTGCATCGGCTTTTGGTGCAGGGCGGCATTGACTGCGATATGGCTGCCGCGTTGGAAGATAAAGGCGACGCCCAGGAGGCAATGCTGCAGGCGCTGAAAGCAAGGATTGAGAAAGTGCGGAATGATAGCAAGTAGGCTAAGATACGAATAATCAGGTACTGCATGGCTGATAGTCCTAATTTCAAAAATAAGTGGGAGGTGGGTATTTACAATATCGCCTTGTATGGTATGATGTATCCAGTAAAGGATACAAGGCCACTGGACTTGTTCCGGTGGCCTATTTTTAGTTAAGAGGTGCTCGTATGATCGATGTGTATGTGAACACCCAGGGGGTGGGTGGTTGTGGCTTTGCATCCCTGCCCGAAGTGTAAGCGGCTGATACCTGTTGGCATTACGTATTGCGATGATTGCCGCCCGGAGGCGGAGGCCGCTGCAGCGGCGGCGGCAGAACGGCGACAGCAGGCCCGCAGACAGCGGAGCAATCAGCATTATAATGCTAAGCGCTCCGCCGCGCTGACAAAGTTCTATCGCAGTAAAGAGTGGCGGGGGCTATCTCGCTGGTACCTGGAAAGTATCAACTATCAGTGCGAGGCCGGATTGGAGGGCTGCCAGCGGATAGCGTGCGAAGTGCACCACATTAAGCCGGTCCGCACGCCCGACGGTTGGGCCCACCGCCTGGATCCCGCTGGGCTGATGGGGCTGTGCACAGCGTGCCACAATCGTCTGGAGCCCCGCTACGGGAAGACTCCACCTGGTGTTATCGACTTGAAAAAATTAAAGTGATAAACCAAGGGGGTATATAAAATTCTATGAAGGATTGGAAGAAAAA
>ERZ1673744.632-NODE-632-length-42941-cov-6.321807_pt1 | contig 42941 bp, 36 predicted proteins | sample MGYA00580207_ERZ1673744 | MGnify/ENA primary metagenome ERZ1673744 (study PRJEB41218, sample SAMN15661751) | gut metagenome | host: Homo sapiens | place: Canada: London | collected 2015-08-20/2019-03-30 | study: EMG produced TPA metagenomics assembly of... | reverse complement strand
GCGGCGGATAAAATCCGCCGCTAAGAAAAAACAAATGTTGGGCTTCGCCCAAAGGTATGTCGCTCTTTGCGAAGAGCGACAAGGGCGTTGCCCTTGACCTACGAGCCTTTGAAAAGGCTCGAGCGAAACATTTGAGTTTCTTAGGCACTTTGTTTTGCTGTTATTTAGTATGACGATTGACATATTTTGTTTTGTATTTTGAGTATACTATTGTTTGGTCATGATATAGTCCATAGTAACCAGACATAAAGTAACTTATTGCAACCGCAATCATAAAGAATGGTATACCACCTGCACCGAAAAGTTCAAAGCTGATAAGAATAGAAGTTATTGGACAGTTTGTAACGCCACAGAAAAGTGCAATAAGTCCAACAGCGGCACAGACAGAAGGAGAAAATCCAACGATATTTCCGAAAAGGCAGCCGAAGGTCGCACCAATAAAGAATGTAGGAACAATTTCTCCACCACGAAAACCAGCACCGATAGTTATAGCTGTAAAAATCATTTTTAATATAAAAGCATAGGGAACAGCTTCACCTTTGAGAGCTTTTGTTATTACTGGTATTCCTGCACCATTATAATCTCTTGTATTGAATAATAATGTAAGACCAACAACAACTAAACCAGCAAGAAAAATTCTTATATAAGGATTTTTCAAGTATTTTCTTAGTAAATCACTTGTTTTATGGAGCATAATGCAGAATGCAATGCTTATACCAGCACAAAGAATAGAAAGACAGACTGTTTCAAAGGTATTAAGAAATGTTAATGACGGGAATTTTATAAATGTGAAATCCTCGCCACGAACACCAAAATTAGTCGCAAAGTATGATGCAATAAGAGATGAAAATACACAAGGAACAAGTGCTGCATAATACATTATGCCAATGCTGACAACCTCCATAGAAAAAACTGCTGCAGCCATAGGTGTTCCAAAAACCGCCGAAAAAGCTGCACTCATACCGCAAAGAACAACAACTCTTTTATCTGCGTCGTCGAATTTGAACCAGCGTCCAAGTTGATTTCCGATACTTCCACCAAGCTGTAAGGCGGCGCCCTCACGACCTGCCGAACCTCCAAAAAGATGGGTGAGTATTGTGGTTATGAATATAAGTGGAGCCATTTTGAAAGGAATTTCGCTTTGTGCATGAATTGTAGAAAGAACAAGATTAGTGCCTTTGTCGTCCTTGAATTTGAAGGCATTATATAGAAAAACCGTTATAAGACCTGCAAGCGGAAGAAAATAGATAATATAATCGTTGTTACTGCGAAAATCTGTAACAACATTCATTATAAAGGCAAATAATGTACTAAATCCTCCAACAGTAAGACCTGTTATAATGGAAACAAGTGTCCATCTCAGAAATTTTTTCATCTTAAAGTAAATTTTTTTCAGATAGGTTTTAATCAGCTTAAAAAAAGTCAAATATAACACTTCCAATTTTATTTATATAATTAAATTATACAGAAGAAATCAGATTAAATCAATGCTAATATGATTTATTTGATAACTTATAACACCATTATATAGCAGACTTGAATTTCTTAGGGAATGAATGTATAATAGAGAATATATTGGATTTTTTTATCGAATTGTCGAAAGGATTTAGATATAGATGGCGGAAAAAAACAATAGATTCAATGATGAAAGCGAAAAAAAAAGGCAACCTAAACGCTCTGCAAGAGGTGAAAGACATGCTGCCGCTAAAGAAAAAAATGCCGCAGATAGACGAGTTGTAAGCTATGAAGATGTGCCTATTGATAAGTATGATGAGCCTACACCTATTCAACCAGAACTTATAAAAAAGCTTTTAAAGGTATTGCTGATAATTTTTGCGTGTGTAATTTTGCTTCTTGTCATACTTAACTGGGAAAATCTTTCTCCAGATAATGTTTCAAGATTTATTCAGTATGATTTGTTAGGTATATCTCAGGGTGATGGATACCCTTCAAGCATAAATGGGAATGAAGTTACAGACGGAAACTTTGCCCTTATGGATGAAAAAACCCCTATATATGTAAGTGATACAAGCATTGTGCTTTTGAATGATAATGCTGGTCAGCGACAAAATCTTGGAAATGCTTTTGCAAAGCCTATATTAAGGACAAGCCGTGATTATTCTATGGTTTTTAATGTTGGCGGAACAGGATTAAGGATTCTTAGTCATAGCGATGAATTATATAATCTTTCGCTTAAAAATAAGATTTTCTGTGCTGATATTTCAACAAGCGGTGTGTTTGCTGCGGTTACTCAATCTGATGACTATCTCGCAAAGCTTACTGTATATAGCAAGGATAATAAGGAAAAATATGCCTATTCCTTTGCAGATTATTATATAAATAATATTTCAATAAATTCTGATGGAACTCGTGCTATTGTTTCGGGTATTTCCGCACAGAAGGGTTCTCTTGTGAGCTCAGTTTATATACTCGATTTCAGCCAAGATGCTTATATAGCAAAGTATGAACTCAAGGATAATAGCATTTATGATGTAAAATTCTTTGATAACGGAAATGCGGCCGCAATCGGCAAGAATGAAAGCTACTTCTTTGATATAGAGAATAATAAGAAAAATCTTATAAGCTATGATTCTAAAACGATTACAAATTATGAGGTTTCAAATGAAAAGGGGATAGCATTGTCACTTGCAAAGTATCCAGATGGCAGAGATTGTGAAATTGTGACAATTTCTCCAGAGGGCAAGACAACTGCAACTATTTCGACAGATATTAAGGTTGAATCAATTTCTAATGCAGATAAAGCCGTAGCAGTTTCATCTGGTGATACAATTTATCTCTATGATAAAGAGAGTGGCAAGCTTACTGCCCAAAAGAAGTGTGAGCAGACACTAAAAAAGATTGCTATGGCTAATGACAATACTGTTTATGCACTTGGAGCAACAGAGATTATTAAAGCAGAAATGAACAGTACTGTAAAATAGTTGTAAATAAAAACGGATTTCTTTTACGCAAATAACACAATATGATTACTTTTTAAAGTTGATTTTTGATAAGGCGTATATTGTCAGAAAAGAATTTTTCGACAATATACGCCTTATTTTCTCAGCTTATTAGTATTACAAAAAATAAAAACGGATTCTTTTATAAAAATGCTATTTTCTACTTTTTCTACAAATAAATTTTAACAAAAAGGCTTAAAATAGCGGAAAAATGAAATTGCTAATTTTTTGACAAGCTAAAATTATGCAAATATAACAGAAAATAAAATTATGATTGAACTTTATAAGACAAAATTCAGCGGACAAAGCATCTACTTTTTGCACTTTGTTTAAATTCGATTTTCTTAGCGAAAATTACATAAAAATGCTTATTGACATTTTTTTAACAATGTCTTATAATCATTCTTGTAAGCGAAACAATTACAAAGCAGATTATATTTATAATAATAGGAGGACTTACCATGGCTAAGGAGAAAATCCAAGAGGTTGCAGCAGAAAATACTGCAACTGAAACAATTATTGACAACATCGAAGCTCTTCAGGCTAAGATTGCTGCAATGAGAGAGGCTCAAAGAATTTTTGCTAATTACACTCAGGAGCAGGTTGACAAAATCTTTTTTGCTGCTGCTGATGCTGCTAATAAGCAGCGTATCCCTCTTGCAAAGCTCGCTGTTGCTGAAACAGGCATGGGCGTTGTAGAGGATAAGGTTATTAAGAATCACTACGCATCCGAATATATCTACAACTATTACAAGAACACAAAGACTTGTGGTGTTATCGAAGAGGACACAGCATATGGCATTAAGAAGATTGCAGAGCCAATCGGTCTTATCGGTGCTGTTATCCCAACAACAAACCCAACTTCTACTGCTATCTTTAAGTCACTTATCTGCTTAAAGACAAGAAATGCAATCCTTATCAGCCCACACCCTCGTGCAAAGAATTCTACTATTGCTGCTGCAAAGGTAGTTCTTGATGCTGCTGTTGCTGCTGGTGCTCCAGAAGGCATCATCGGCTGGATTGATGTTCCATCACTCGAACTTACAAACGAGCTTATGAGAGAGTCTGACACAATCCTCGCAACAGGTGGTCCTGGTATGGTTAAGGCTGCTTATTCTTCAGGTAAGCCTGCTCTCGGCGTTGGTGCTGGTAATACACCTGTTATCATCGACGATACAGCTGATATTAAGCTTGCTGTTAACTCTATTATTCATTCAAAGACATTTGATAATGGTATGATTTGTGCTTCTGAGCAGAGCGTAACTGTTCTTAAGGGCGTTTATGACGCTGTTAAAAAGGAGTTCGCAGACAGAGGCTGCTACTTCCTCAAGGGCGACGAGCTCGACAAGGTTAGAAAGACAATCATCATCAACGGTGCTCTTAACGCTAAGATTGTTGGTCAGAAGGCTTACACAATCGCTAAGCTCGCAGGTGTTGATGTTCCAGAAAATACAAAGATTCTTATCGGTGAGGTTGAATCCGTAGACATCAGCGAAGAGTTTGCTCACGAGAAGCTTTCTCCAGTTCTTGCTATGTATAAGGCTGAGAACTTTGATGACGCTCTTGCAAAGGCTGCACAGCTTGTTGCTGACGGCGGTTACGGTCATACATCTTCTCTCTACATTCACCCAGCTCAGAAGGAAAAGATTGAGAAGCATTACCACGCAATGAAGACTTGCCGTATTGTTATCAATACTCCATCTTCACACGGCGGTATCGGTGACCTTTATAACTTCAAGATGGCACCATCTCTTACACTTGGCTGCGGCTCATGGGGCGGTAACTCTGTTTCTGAGAATGTTGGTGTTAAGCATCTTATTAACATCAAAACAGTTGCTGAGAGGAGAGAAAATATGTTGTGGTTCAGAGCACCTCAAAAGGTTTACTTTAAGAAAGGCTGTATGCCAGTTGCCCTTGACGAGCTTGGCACAATTATGCACAAGAAGAAGGCATTCATCGTTACTGACTCCTTCCTTTATAAGAATGGTTATGTAAAGCCAATCGAAGAGAAACTCGACCAAATGGGTATTCAGCACACTTGTTTCTATCATGTTCAGCCAGACCCAACACTCGCTTCTGCAGAGGAAGGCGCAGCAGCTATGAGAATGTTTGAGCCTGATGTCATAATCGCTCTTGGCGGTGGTTCTGCTATGGACGCTGGTAAGATTATGTGGGTTCTTTATGAACATCCAGAAGCAAACTTCCAGGATATGGCTATGAGATTTATGGATATCAGAAAGAGAATCTATACATTCCCAACAATGGGCGAGAAGGCTTATTTCGTAGCTATCCCAACATCTTCAGGAACAGGTTCTGAGGTTACTCCTTTCGCTGTTATCACAGACGAAAAGACAGGTCAAAAGTATCCTCTTGCTGACTATCAGCTTCTTCCAAATATGTCAATCATTGATGCTGACAACATGATGAACCAGCCAAAGGGTCTTACAAGTGCATCTGGTATCGATGCTCTTACTCATGCTCTCGAGGCTTATGCTTCAATCATGGCAACAGATTACACAGATGGTCTTGCTCTTAAAGCAATGAAGAACATTTTCACATATCTCCCATCAGCATATGAGAACGGTGCAAACGACCCATATGCTCGTGAGAAGATGGCAGACGCATCTTGCATGGCTGGTATGGCATTCGCTAACGCATTCCTCGGTGTTTGCCATTCACTCGCACATAAGCTTGGTGCTTATCATCACCTCCCACATGGTGTTGCTAATGCTATCCTTATCACATCTGTTATGCGTTTCAACGCTGACCCAGTACCTGCAAAGATGGGTACATTCTCACAGTATCAGTATCCACACGCTCTTGAGAGATATGTTGAGTGTGCTAACTTCTGCGGTATCTTCGGTAAGACAAATGAAGAAACATTCGAGAAGTTCATCGACGCTATCGAAGAACTCAAGGCAAGAGTTGGTATTAAGAAGACAATCGCTGATTACGGCGTAGACGAGAAGTACTTCCTTGATAACCTCGATAAGATGGTTGAGGACGCATTTGATGACCAGTGCACAGGTGCTAACCCAAGATACCCACTTATGAGCGAGATTAAGGAAATGTATCTTAAGGCTTACTACGGTAAGTAATACCGCTTATAAATATTAACTGCTTAAGGAATTCCCACGGACGCTTAGTCGTTTCGTGGGATTTTCTTTAATATCAAAAGGGGGAATTTTGTTGCAATTAGACTTTATCAAGCTTGTAGCAGTTTTAGGCTTGCCTCTTTTGTCAACGATTCTCGGTCTTTTTGTCGGGAATATTATACTTTTTGATAGTTTGTTGATTTCTGCTGCCTGTGGATATTTTTGTTATTCGGCTTTAGCAATTCACCCTGCATATTGCCTTGTAGCATCGGCGGTTTTGTGTCTTGTGTTATTTTTAATACAGCATACGCAGATAGGATTCTGGGCAATTGCAATATTACTTTCTTATTGTTGGGGCTTTGCCTTTGCTTTATTTGCATATCACATTAGCGGGAATAGTGAGCTATGGTTCTATTCAGTGCTGATTTCAGGTTTTATAATAATGCTTTTGCTACATATAAAGGCAAATAAAAATAATTTGAAATAAAAGAGATATAATTATGAAGATTTTTATTGATGGTGATGGCTGTCCTGTTATAGATTTGACTATCTCTATGGCTAAAAACTATGGCTTAGAGTGTATTATAATCTGCGATACTGCTCATTCTATAGAGCGAGATGATGCAAAAACGATTACAGTTTCAAAGGGCAGAGATAGTGCAGATTTTTATTTGGTAAATATGCTTTCTAAGGGAGATATATGTGTAACACAGGATTATGGACTTGCAGCAATGTGTTTATCGAAAAAGGCTTTTGCACTTAATCAAAATGGACTTATATACGATGAAACAAATATAGATTCACTTTTGCAATCACGCTATCAGGCGCAAAAGATAAGGCGGGCTGGCGGTAGACTGAAAGGACCAACAAAAAGAACCGCAGAGCAGAACGAGAAATTCAAAATATCACTCGAAAATTTGATTATGAGGATAAAGGGAGGAGAATAGTTGTGAGTGTTATAGAGGCTTGTGCTATTTGTCCAAGAAAATGTTCAGCTTATCGAGATGAAAATGGCGGAAAAGGCTTTTGTCACGCTGGAACACTTCCTAAAATAGCAAGAATAGCTCCACACCTTTGGGAAGAACCTTGTATAAGTGGAGAAAATGGTTCAGGAACAATATTCTTTTCAAGCTGTGTGCTTGGTTGCGTGTTTTGTCAGAACAGCAAAATAAGTAGGGAACCTATTGGTAAAATTTTTACAAAAAAAGATTTTATAAAAGCTTGTGAAGAATTGATAGAACAGGGGGTTAATAATATAAATCTTGTTAGCCCGACACCGTATGTGGAATTTTTGCTTGATGTGTTTAAGGAATATCGTCCATCTGTGCCGATTGTATTTAATACTGGTGGTTATGAAAGTGCTGAAACAATCCGTAAATTTGAGGGTATAGTCGATATTTATATGCCAGATTTTAAGTATGCAAGTAATACTCTTGCGAAAAAATATTCCAATGCACCAAATTATTTGGAAAATGCTCTTGCTTCGCTTAAAGAAATGATTCGTCAAAGCGGAGAGGCAAAATTTGATGATAAGGGTATTATGCAGAGTGGAGTTATCGTTCGACACTTGATTCTGCCGAATAATATCGAAAATTCTTTCGATGTGCTTGATATACTCGACCAATTTTCAGACAAGATTTTGCTGAGTCTTATGGCACAATATACGCCGCTTGGAAATGCAGAAAAATATCCAGAAATAAACAGAAGGCTTACAGAAAAAGAGTATCAGAGAGTGCTTGATTATCTTGATACCACAGAGCTTGATGGCTTTTTGCAGGAACTTTCATCTGCAAGTGAGGAGTATGTTCCAGACTTTAATTTGATATAAAATTGTCTAAATACTTTTTATGAAATATATGGATTTTTTTCAAAAATAAGGATATAATAAAATTATTACTATAAGGTGGTGGAATTATGTCAGTTGGTTTGATACTTGAGGGCGGAGGTACTCGTGGAGTTTATACTGCAGGAGTGCTTGATGCCTTGATTGATAATAAAATATTTGTTAATGATGTTTATGGAGTTTCGGCTGGTGCTTGTAATTCACTTAGTTATATTTCTAAGCAGCGTGGCAGAAATTATAAAATATTTGATGAATATATTCGTGACCCGAGGTATCTTAGCATTAATTCATACTTAAAAACGGGTTCATTTTTCGGCTTGGATTTTATATTTAATGAGCTTTCAAGAGAGCTGATACCATTTGATTATTATGAATTTTTTAAGAGCCACACAAGGCTTACAATAGGTACAACAGATTGTGCCACAGGTAAACCTCTGTATTTTACTAAGCAAGATTTAGACGAGGATTTTATACCTGTAAAAGCATCATCATCTTTGCCACTTGTATCGCCGATTGTGAATTTCAGAGATTATAAGCTTCTTGATGGCGGTATAGGCGACCCTATTTTGATTGAAAAGGCTATTTCGGACGGCCACGAATATAATATTATTGTTTTGACACAGGATAAATATTACAGAAAACCACCTAAACCAGATTTCCCCGAGCCTATATTGAGAAAGAAATTTAAAGATTATCCTAATTTTGTAGAAACTATGTTGGTAAGACCAGCCGTATATAATAGACAAAAAGAGCTTTGCTATCAAATGCAAGAGCAGGGAAAGGCTATTGTTATTCAGCCACCAGAGCCTATGCCTGTTGGAAGATATACACGAAACAGAGATAAGCTGAAGACGGTCTATGAATGGGGCTTGAATGACGGTAACAATGCCGCAAGAGAAATTAGAAGGTTTATGATAATTCATTCTTGATGAGGTGCAAAATGACAGACTACAAAAAGCTATTAAAAGAACTTTTTAAAAAGTATGATGAAGAATTAGCTTTAGCGTTAGATGGAAATATAGAGCAGTATTGCTACAAAGAAATCTATACAAAAGAATATGGCACAAATGATGCGAATTATAAAAATAGATTGAGATTATCATATGCCATTTTATATACTCATAAATATGAGGAACATTTTAGAATTGATGGCTTGATTTTAAAGCTATTTAACGAGGAATTGTTTGATAGAGAAAGCAATAGCTTTCAAGGAATAGGAAGAAGTCTTGAAATTCTTACTGAATTGATGAATAAATATGATGTTCCAGATAGAGAGGTGCTTTTTGAGAGGGCAAAGCAAGCTAACTTCGATTGCTATGGTGGATATAATAGCAAATATGTTTCACCAAAGCTTGAGAGTTATAGCCTTGAAGAAGCTGTTGAGCTTTTAGTAGAACTTGATGAAAAAGAACTTGCCCAAAAATTGCTTGTTGAATATACATATTCAAATGATATATGCGATGAAGCAAAGATGTATTTCTGTATGAGAAATTTTAAGAATATTGGCGATGTTGATAATGAGATTTATTGTGCAAAAATGCTCTTAAATATGGAGGCTATGACTGGTAATAATTATGCAATTTGCAACCGTATGCTCGAGCTTCTTATAATCTATAATAAAAATAATCAGTATGATGAGGCGTCAAAGGTTTTCGATATGCTTATTCCAAGACTTCACTCTATTGATGAGTGGTATAATACTGGAATAGGCAGAAATGCTCTTGAGCAGTGTATGGATATTATTTTACATACTGAGGATTTAGCAGAAGATTTGTGGGAATGGTCTGAGCCAATTCTCAAACAAATTATAGAAAAAATGCACGGAAGCTTATATAATAAGGCATCTTTTGCAGCTTATAAGATGGGTGATTTTCTTTTTGCAGAAATCCTTTCAAATAAATATGATGAACTTATGTCACCACTTGGTTAATAAGTACTAATTATTCCATATAAAAAGTGTGTGATTTGTAGTATTATACCGGTATTGTAAGAATGTTGTTGACAATTAGACTTTAAGGCGGTATCATTATATATGTATGAAAAAATGTAGTTTTGTGAACTGCTTTAAAGCACTTTATAACTAAATAATTTTTATGTTTTAGGAGAGTTTAAATCTATGGGTCTTGTTACGCTAAAGCTTCAAAATTTAGTATTTCCTACTAACAAATATCTCAATGAGCATTGGTGGCTTCAATATCGTGGAGATAGATTGTTTTATAATGACGAATTGGGTGGCTATATGCTTCCTCAATATCGTTTTGTTGAATTTTTTACTTACTTTAACTCATTTTCTATTAAAAAATGGAAGCATTTTACCAATATAACTAATGTATCACTTCATCTTAAAATTAAAGGACATTTTTTTGTAAACACTTTCGGTCATTATATCAGAAACAATGTTATAGAAAAGGAAATTTCCGAAGATAAGCATTATAACTTCCCAGAACCAACAGAGCTTGTTATTAACTTTGAGCAAGAAAAAAGTTCGGTTATTTCTTTTCAGATTTCTTCACTTTCAGAGTGTGAAATCTATTCTGGCTACTATGCTACAGAGATTGATGAGGAGCAAGTGCGTAATGTAGATATAGCTATTGCTACAACTACATTTAAGAAAGAAGAATTTATTACTAAAAACGCAGAAATGCTCAAGAATGAAATTCTCTATTGTGATGATGAATGCTCAGACCATTTCTATGTTAATATCGTAGATAACGGCAGAACACTTAATCCTGATGATTTCAACGGCAGCAAGATGCATGTTTTCCCGAACCAAAATGTTGGTGGCTCGGGTGGATATGCAAGAGGTATGATTGAGGCTCTGCGTGGCAAGAAAAAGCCTACTCATGTTTTGCTTATGGATGATGATGTTATTATCGTTGCAGAAAGCTTAAAGCGTACATTCTATCTGCTTAGAGTTGTCAAAGACGAATATCAGGATAGATTCGTTAGTGGTGCTATGCTCTACTATGAAAAGATGAATGTTCAGCATGAAGATGTTGGTTATGTACATAAGGACGGTTCATATGGTCCTCAGAAGCCTTCATTCGAGCTTCAGAAATGGGATTCTGTTGTTAAAAACGAAGAAAACTATGATAAGTTTGATGACCATTATGCAGGCTGGTGGTACTGCTGTATTCCTACAACCTATATTGAAGCAAATAAGCTTCCATTACCACTCTTTATTCGTGGTGATGATGTTGAGTATAGCCTTAGGAATGATGCAAAGTTTATCACTTTGAATGGTATCTGCATTTGGCATATGGGCTTTGTTACAAAGTATAATGCTGCTATGGAGCTTTATCAGGTTCATAGGAACAGTCTTATTTTCCAAGCATTTAGTGGTGTATGCCAAGATATAGACTTCGTTAAGAGAATTACAGACTTCTATAAGGTTGAAATCCGCAGATTTAATTACAATAGCTGTGAGCTTTTGCTTGAGTCTATTGATGACTTTATGAAAGGCCCAGATTTCCTCTTTAAGCCTGAGGGCGAACGAATTATGAAAGAACATGGTGCAATGAACGAAAAGCTTGTACCAATAGAGGAAAATTATCCTGATATTGAGGTTAATCTTGATGACCTTTATAAGTTTGAGGAGCTTGGTTTCTGGCAGAAGGTATTCTATAAAATTACTGTAAACGGACATTTGTATCCAAAGTTTATGCTTACTGATGATGTTGGTGTAATCGCTTACGATTGGTTTAACTGCCCGAAAAAACAGTATAAGAGAAAGGTTCTCCTTGCTGTTAATCCATATGAAAATACTGGTGCTATGCGTGTGCTTTCAAGAAAGAAATATCTTGAACTTCATAAGCACTATAAAAAGACTATAAGAAATTATAAGAAAAATCATAAGAAAGTTGAGGAAGAGTTCAGAAAGAAGAAAGATGAATATACATCTTATGAATTCTGGCTTAACTATCTTGGAATTAAATAATAAATCATAAAAAAAATAGCTAATCTTCTGATAAAGGAGATTAGCTATTTTTGCTTATTTTGAAAAATAATTTTGCCAGTATTGTTTTGAAGTTAGTTTTTCTTGATTGTGTATATAATCTGCACGAACCTTTTTATACTTTGTAAGAAATTTGAAAAACATACGAATAGTCTTTCCAACAACCCAGAAAAGCTTTCGTTTCTTGAGTTTTGTTACAAATGCAGTCGAACCATCTGCTTTAGTATGTGCAATGTATCTTGCACGAAAGGTCTTTCTGATTTCAATATCTGTCAGAGGAAGCTCTATGCAAATATTCTTTGATGGAAAAATATTTCCTCCGAAGCTTGGATAATATAGTGCAGAATTTGCTATTTTAGGCTTTGAAATAATTTTCGCATTGCCGATAATGCTTTTATCATTTGCTGGTTTAGCAAGTGAGGAAAGATAAGTATTATATTTTGCAATATCTATGCTGAGAAGTTTTTCAGGGCCTTCCATAAAATCATCATATGCTTTGACCACTAATTCTGCAAGAAAATATCTTTGTAATAATGTAAGTCTTGCAGTTGATGCAAATAATTTGCGGATATTTGTAATTATGCCTGTATTTTTGTTGTGGAGAGCAGTATTTATAAGTTCATTTCTTTTTATGTAGTATTCAAAATGTCCAGCATACTTTCCATCAAAGCCATCGTGCCAGACAGCAATGCCGTTCATAGTTATGATAGGTTTTTGACAGCGAATACCATACTCTACATCATCGCTTTTGATGAAATAGGGCATAGGATAGCCGAATTTTTCTCCAAATGAAGTTGGAAAGCAACAATACCACCAAGCTTGATAATCTGCTTTTTGGAGTTTTTCGTTTGCGATAACACTTTCTTTTTTACGCAAATCTACTTCGTGTCCGATAGGCGAAAGATAAAAGCCGTCCCATAAAGCGCCACATTCGTGCTGTAAATATGGAATTTCAGAATGGAGCATTGCACCACCGATAAAGCTATCATAATATTCAGGCTTTAGAATTTTTAGTAGGGAATAGGTTTTGAGAATAACATTTGTATCGAGGCTTATGTCATCATCAAGAAAAATGATATGCGAACAGCCAAAATTAACACCCTCAAGCAAACCTCTTGCAAAGCCACCACTACCACCGCAGTTTGGATTATGTATAATTGTAATTGTGTTGTCAGAAAGTGTTTCAGGTAGTGTAGAACCATTATCCACAACAAAAACCTTTAGTGGGATAGAGTATTTCAAGCCAAAGTCACGCAGACGCTCCATATTTGAAATGATATACTTTTCACGCTTATATGTGCAGAATGACGCACCAAGCAGAATATCTCTTTGAGGGCTTACTTTTGTTTCATAAGAGCCACCAAAAATCTGACAATCACTTTTTGCTGATATTTCAGGATAGAAAATTTCTCCATCTTTGGCATCTATAATTGAAAAAGTTATTGCAAGGGCTTCAGGCTTGCTATTTTCTATAAGTCTTGAAGTAATAATGTTGCCATTTTCACGCTTTATAAAAATTTCGGCAAAGCCTTGAATTTCTATATTAAAGGTGATATTTTGAGCAAGAGTATATTTTCTATATTTGCCAGCGGAAAAGCTATTAAAGTAGCTGCACAAGCTACAAGAAGTGCCACCTTTGATATTAAGAGAATTATTATAGCTTGTGCCAATACCATCGAAATAAAGCTTGCTTTCATCGACAAGTATAGGAAAAGATAGCTCAAATAGCAACATTTTGAAATACTCCTTTTATAAAATGATAGGGAATCCAGACGGATTCCCTATGGAAAATCTATTAGAAATCTATATCTTATTCACCAAATTCTTTAGCAATAGCCTCGAATACAGCAGCGATAACCTTATCCATATCGTAATACTTATAGTTACCAAGACGACCACCAAAAATAACATTTTCCTCCTTATCAGCAAGTTCTCTATATTTAGCGAAAAGTGAGTTATTCTTATCATCATTGATTGTGTAGTATGGCTCATCACCAAGCTTCCACTCGGAAGAATATTCACGAGAAATGACAGTCTTAGGCTGTTTGCCAAATTCAAAATGCTTATGCTCGATAATTCTTGTGTATGGAACTTCTCTGTCTGTGTAGTTTACCACAGCGTTACCCTGATAGTTATCTGTATCAAGAACTTCTGTTTCAAAGCGAACAGAACGATATTCGAGAACACCATAGCAATAGTTATAGAATTGGTCGATAGGTCCTGTAAAGAGCGTTTTCTTGATACTTGCTGCATTATTGCTATCCTTAATCCATTCAAAATAGTCTGTGTCAGTAAGAACATCAATGCCATCAAGCATTTTTTCGATAATCTTTGTGTAACCACCAATAGGAATACCCTGATAGCGGTCATTGAAGTAGTTGTTATCGAATGTAAAGCGGAGTGGAAGACGCTTAATGATAAATGCAGGAAGGTCTTTGCAGTCACGCTCCCATTGCTTTTCTGTGTAGCCCTTGATAAGCTTTTGATAAACATCTTTACCTACAAGTGAGAGAGCCTGTTCTTCAAGGTTTTTAGGCTCTGTAATGTTGAGGTCGGCAATCTGGTCAGCAATAATTTTCTTAGCCTCAGCAGGTGTCTTAATACCCCAAAGCTTAGAGAATGTATTCATATTGAATGGGAGATTATAAAGTTCGTCCTTATAAATAGCAACAGGGGAGTTAATATAGTTATTGAATTCTGCGAATGTATTAATATAATCCCAAATCTTCTTGTCACTTGTATGAAAAATATGAGCACCATATTTATGAACATTGATACCTTCGATATTTTCGCAGTAGATATTACCGCCGATATGATTTCTCTTATCAATAACAAGGCACTTTTTTCCTCTCTTTTTCGCCTCATATGCGAACATCGCACCGTAAAGACCTGAACCAACAATTAGATAATCGTACATTTTAATCAACCTTTCACTATTTTTCTTAATATATTTCGTCTGAAAGACCCCGGAGGGAAAATCAAATTTCCAAGCTTATTACACGAGAAATTTTTGGTTGCGCCGCCAACTTTAGCAAAATGAATTCTTGGCAATTCGGCCCAGTTTATAGAGCCTTCTTTTTTGATATATGTCATAAATACGCCAAAAAGCCTTTCAGCCATCATGCCATCATCTCGTTCAATACGCTGTGGCATATTTGCGTCAACATATTCAAGAATATCAAAAAGCCAACTGCAATATTTATCAAAAATATCTCTATGCATAACATACATATTACAAAAATATAAGTATCTGCTCGACATATATTCATTAAACGCGGACAAAAACTCAGGATAGTTCAATTTCAATTTTTCTTCAATTAACTTAAATTCTGTTTTTCCATTTTTTTGTGTGCGGATTAGATGCTCATATGTAGTTTCGGGCATTTTTTCGGGAATAACTCCTATAATAGGATAAATTTTAAGAAGTGATATAATGTTCTCCTTATCATATCCATTTTTCTCAAGAAGTTCCTTTGTCGGAAAATCCTTAACTATATATGGTTTTGGCAATTTTCTTTTGGAATAGCTTTTATCAACTAAATTTTGTCGATTGAATGAAATATATCTTCTGCTATGAAAAAAGCCGAGATAATCTGCATTAGTGTTTTTCCAAGCATAATAATGAACTGTAAGCTCACAATAATAGGGATTTTTTTCAGAAATATTATCGCCTATATTATCTTTGAGAGTATCCGAATCAATAGTATTATTATTTAATGCTGCACCTGCATATATATTATAAAGAAACGGAAAGGTAGGTTTGTCATTAGTTGCAGAACAAGAAATATATATAGCAAGCTTACTACTCAAACTATCATCACCCATAGAAATATATTACTTCTATTATAATATATTTTAAGAGACTTGGCAATAGTTTTTATCTATAAATGACAAACAGCAGACCGAGTAAATGGCCTGCTGTTTCGAAAACACAATTGAATTTTCGACTTAGGTAAGGATTATTTTGCAGTTTTCTTTGACTTTACAGCAACAATGATTGTTGTAAGAGCAACTACTGCTACTGCACCAGCAACGAGAAGAAGAGTTGTAGAAGCATCACCTGTTGTAGGGACTTTACCATTGCTTGTGATATTAGAAACATCACTTGGTTTAACAGAAGTACTATCACCAAGGGTTGCTGCTGAAACACTTGCTGCAATAGAGCTTACTGCTACACTTGCTGTTGCAAGAGCTGCAAGAATCTTCTTTTTCATCTTCGGGTTCCTCCTAACATCATTTATTATACTATTTACAGTACAATAGAATTATATCATCAAGTTACAATATTGTCAATAATGGGAAAACTAAAAAATTAGCAATAAAAGGTGATTATATTGTAGAGTTTTATAGTAATTATAATTAAAATATCCAAGATGTATATGGTACTACTCCGTGTGCATTTTCGAACATACCATAAGTAAACATAGCGTAAGATAGAACTAAAATCACTATTGTGAGTATGATAGATTGATCTTTGAATCTTTTAACATCTTCTATAGGTGTTTCATTTGGTAGCATAACATTATTTTTAACACGACCAAAGCCATATTTTTCAACAGATGAAATAAGCTCAGGAACAAGCAATACAATATAAATAAAGAAGTAATATGAGAAACGCTCCAAAATAGAATGTCGTGCCATTATTATCATAAAGAATGTTCCTGCGAAAACCATACTTATAACATAGCGATTATCTGGATTTAGTTTTAGTATTTTCTCTGCATTGAGCATTGTGAATAACAAAATAATAATTGGTACTACGGCATAAATCAGCGAAATGCCTTCTGTAATAAATTGGGTATTATTATATTCTTGATGGAAAATCTTTGTAATAAGGTTTAGTATTCCTGTTGATGAGAAGTAGAAGATTGTGAGTGCATAGCCGTAAAATATAACCTGCTTTCCCGTAGGACGCATTTTTGCGAGGAAGTAGAAAGGAATCATTACAAGTACAGTTGAATGTAACAATGAAGCAAAAAGAATTACTAAAATGAACCAGAAGAATTTCTTTTTTCTTATGAATTGCCATGCAAATAATGTGATAGAAACTGCAAAAGCCTGACGAATGAAGTTCATCTGCATAAAGAAAAGGAAGAAGTTTATATACATAAATGTTCCAATCCAAACTTTTTCTGTATTGCGATAAATAAATATTGCAACAGGAATCAGAGTGAAGATTGCAATTACTGCAAAATATGATGTGTAGCTTGGAAGAATCATTCCTAAAATCTTTGTTATAAAAACAAAACCATATTCCCAGTCATAGTAGGTGAAATTCCAAAAATCCTGTGTTTGCAGGTCCATAAAGGCTTTAGCATACATAACATAGTCATAGCCAATGAGAAATCTAAAAATTGTCAGTAAATAAAGTTGACCAAAAGACAAAAATAGAAATATCATATTTTTATTTTTAGATGGCTTATGAAAGCAGAATATCGCTGCCCAAACTAAGATAAGTAGGTTGTTTAAGTGGTAAATCAGCATATTGTTCCTCCAAGTTAAAATCCATTTTTTGAGAAAATACCTTTTGTTAAGGTCATAAATAGAATCTTTATATCAAACATAAATGTCCAATTTTCTATGTAATACATATCATACTTAATTCTTTCCTCAATAGAGGTATCTCCACCCCTAAGGTCATTTACCTGTGCCCAACCCGTCATGCCAGGCTTTACATAGTGTTTCAGCATATATTGAGGAATGGATTTTTGAAATTTGCTAACGAAAAACGGTGTTTCAGGTCTTGGGCCTACAAGACTCATATTGCCAATAAGCACATTAAAAAGCTGTGGAAGCTCATCAATACTAAAGCGTCTTATGAATTTTCCGACTTTTGTACAGCGTTCATCATCTTTTTCTGTCATCTTATCTAAGATTTCAGAATTTTCTTTCATAGAACGAAATTTATACATAGTAAATCTTTTTCTATTATAGCCAATACGCTCTTGCTTAAAGATTATCTTACCTTTTGATGTGGCTTTTATAGCTATTGCTACACCAATCATAAGAGGAGAGCTTACTATAATACCTATAATTGAAATAACAATATCACTCAAACGCTTTATAAAGGCATTTAATTTATTATCGAGTGGAACATTTCTTAGGCTCATTACTGGCAAAGAACCAAATTTACTGACATATATTCTTGAAGAAAAGGAGCCGAATATATTCGGAATAATTGATGTTTTAATTCCAAAGCGTTCACAGATATTATAAATCATAATAAGAATCTTTTCATTGCTGTCACTTGTCATAAGTACAGCTTCATCAATGGTATTTACCTCAAAATATCTTGCCAAAGCTTTGAAAGAACCAAGAAATGGCTTATTTATAGTATTGACTGGCTTATCATTGAAATATCCTGCAATCTCATAGCCGAGGTCTGGATTTCGTTTGATATTTTCTATGAATTTTTCAGTACAAGCATTTATACCGATTATAACAATATATTTTTTGTTATATCCTTTACTTCTCAAATAACGCAATATCCGTCTTAGAAAAAACCTATATGCAATTATTATAAAAGTATCTGCCACAAAGAAAATTATCAAGAAAAGCTGAAGCTGATATATTGATTCTGTTATAAGCAGAGTTAGTTCAAGAATAAAGAAAGCGGTAATGTTTGCTTTAATTATGTTCATGGCTTCATATCTCAAGCGAGTTGTTCTGTATGAGCGATAAAGGTCATATAGGGCATAGAACATAAGATGAAGCAAAACTATTCCAAGTGAAAGTATAATTAAAATAAAGCTGTCACTCTTAATCTTCGTGCTATTAAAGTCAATCTTATGAATACTGTCTGATATCAAGAAAGAAATAACGATACTGATAACAGCAGATAAAGCATCTACAAGAATATGTATAGCGTTAAATTTTCGCTGATTCTGTTTTATCATTATCTCACTTCCAATATCAAGCTATTTTTCTTTGGAAAATTAATCGTACATATCTTCACGAAGCTTTTTTTGAATCATAAATTTCTTATAAGTTTTAAGGAAACAGAAAAATATAATTAAAATTACTAAAAAGATTAATGCAATATAAATCAGACTATATTCAGTAGACTCTGTTTCAAGTACATTTACTTTGCATACAGCCGTACTTTTTCCATCGAGAGTTTTATAGGTAATGTCAGCATAACCACTTTTTATGGCTACAAGCTCGCCTTTATCATTAATATCTACAACAGATTTATCTGAGCTTGTAACTTTGAGTTTGGTAATATCAGCATCACGAGGAGTAGTTATAATATTAAGCTCCTTGATGTCACCAATATTCATAGAAAGATATTCATTAGAAAGGCTTACAGTCTTTGGAGTGATATTTTCTTCTGATTTGATTTCGCCCTGAACTGCAAGCATAGTTCCTTTATTGAGGATAGCAGTATATTTTATGTCTTTTCCACTTACTTTGATATTGTTGCTGTGAATAACCTTTCTATTGGAAGCATCATAATATGCAAAATTATAGGTGCCGTCCTTTATTCCTTTGAAAGTAAATTTGCCATAGGAATCTGTTTTAACTGTCGCATAATATATTTTTTTGTTTTTTGTATATGAGATTGCAATGGTTGTGTTTTTATATAGCTTATTAGAGGCATTGAGAAGTGTTCCACTAACCTTTCTGCCCGAAATATATTTTGTTCCTTCGCCTACATTAACCTTGCAAAAGCATGTGATTTTGCCGAAGGTTGCAGTTATTGTAGTAGAACCGTTTTCAATGGCTTTGATTGTTCCGTTTTCATCAACAGTGGCAATATCTTCATCAGAGCTTAAAAAGCTTGATGACTTTGAAAAAACATATTCATCTTTATTATAGTTATAAAAAATTGAAGATGAACTGCCTTTTCTTAGATAAAGCTCTGTTTCTGCAAGATTTATAACTTCGGTGTCCTTATTTTCTGTAACTTTGACTTTGCAGGTAGTGAAATTAAGACCATCACCACTTTTTATAACAATTTCAGTTAAGCCTTTTCCGGTAGCAATAATAAGACCGCCAGCAGAAACATTTGCAATGCTGGTATTTTTAGAATAGAAGGTTGCAGATTGGTCATCATCAGATGGAATAACCGTCCATTTTAGCTGATAAGAATTTCCTACTCCAAGGCTTATGTCATTTTTATCGAGAACAATACCTTGAGATGCAGCATTTGCAGGAAATTGAAATAAAGAAATTGTTATTAAAACAAAGAGCATAATACTCAATATTTTTATAGAGTGTACTTTGGTTTGCATGGAATAACCTCCATTAAACAGAATATGTTGGAATTGTTTCGGAAAGCTGAAGATAATAATGCAAAAGAACTTCTGTTGCCTCTGAAACTTCATATTTACTTTCGAGAAATACATTTTTCTTGATTTTATTATAAATTTCTGAATTTGAAAGCTCTGACATTTTTTCAGATAAGCCTATTTGGTCATTATCAGCAAAAAGCATACCGTTAAAGCCATCAATTATCAAGTCCTTATGTCCTTTTATCTTTGAAACAATAGCTGGAATACCACATTCAAGAGCTTCCATTATATTGAAGGGTAAACCTTCAATATGACTTGCTGATATAATTGCCTGAGCTGAGCGGTATAATATATTTGTATCTGTGATATATCCTAAAAAGCGAACTTTATGAGAAATTTCATAATATTCGGCGAGAGCCTTACAATTTTCAAGAAGCTCACCATTGCCAGCAAATAATAATACTGAATCAGGCTTTGTTTTTAATAATTCTGAAAAAGCTTTTATAATAAGCTGTTGATTTTTTCTTTCGGAAAATTCAGCTACACAAAGGAAAACAAAATCATTTTCTTTTATTCCAAGAGATTTACGGAAAGAATTACACTCATCAGCACTTAAAACAGGAAATTTATTAGAATCTATTCCCATACCATTTATATACTGAATATTTTTACAAAAAACATATTTTTTGGCAATCTCAAGGTCATCGTTATTCATAGTGAGCAATAAATCAATCTTTGAAGAAGTGCTTTTTTCTATACTACGATAAAGCTTTGCTTTTTTTGAATTATCATCATTAAAAAGGTAGCCATGACATATGTATATATGATAAGGCTTATTTTTTAGCTTTGGAATTGCAAGTCTTGTAATAACTCCTGCAAGAGTAGTATTTGAGATTATTACATCATATGAATTTGATTTTATAATTTTAGAGAGTTGATTTATTGTTCCTATATTTCTTGGGGAATAAATTTTTTTTTGAAATATCAGGTTATAAGAGTGGTCAACCAAATTTTCTTTGACATAGCCCTCGGTTGTAGTATCAACTGTATGTCCATTTTGACGCAAGGCGTTTATTGCAGGCATATGGAAATTTTCAATATGTGATGCCCTCGATGCAGTAAATAAAAATTTAAGCTTTTTCATTTTTTATTTTTTGAGATTCTTTGGCTAAACGAGTTTGCTCTTCGATATATCTTTTATATGCAATACATACATCACGAGCGTTACCATTCTGAATAACCCTGCCTTTTTCAAGCCAAAGAGCTTTTTTACACATTTTTACAACAGAGTTGACATTATGTGAGACATATAGAACAGTTGTACCTTCTTTAAGGAGATTGGCAATTCTGGTTTCACATTTCTTTCTAAATCTTGCATCACCAACAGAGAGAACCTCATCGGCAATAACTATATCAGCGTGAACAGATGTGGCAATAGAAAAGCCAAGTCTTGCGAGCATGCCAGAGGAAAAGTTTTTGATAGGAACATCAACAAATTCTTCAAGTTCTGCAAAGCTTATAATATCATCAAAACGCTTTCTCATAAATTCTGTTGAGTGACCGTGCATAGCTCCATTAAGATATACATTTTCTCTTGCGGAAAGTGTAGGTTCAAAACCACCACCAAGAGCAATAAGAGGTGCAATAGTACCTTTTGTGTATATGGTGCCATATGTAGGCTCCATAATTCCTGCAATAAGTCTTAGCAGAGTAGACTTTCCGGAACCATTAACACCGACAAGTCCCATAGACTCACCTCTTTTAAGCTCAAACGAAACATTCTCTAATGCCCAGAATTCGTCAAAGAAAAGATTGCCTTTAACCATATCTATGACATATTCTTTCAGGCTTGTTTGCTTATTTTTACTTAGGTTGAACATCATATAAACATTATCAACCTTGACTGAGGTTTCAGCCATTTTATTACCTCCAAATTATAAGTAGTTATAGAATTTACTTCTTTTTTCTTTAAAGACAAGTATGCCGAGAGCTAAGGTTAATATAGCGTAGCAGGTAGCGACAAGCAAGGTTTTCTCATTTGGAATGGTATTATAAATGAAAACCTCTCTTAAAATTCTTATATAAAGATATAGGGGATTGAAGTCCCATACAAAACGATATTCAACAGGGATAATTTCAATTGGATAGAATATTGGTGTAAGGAAATTCAGTGCATATGTGAGTATTCCATAGAGATGGCTTAAATCTCTGAAAAATACGCCATATGCAGCGAGAATAAGCGAACAGCCCATTGTAAAAATAAAAGCAAGTATAATAGGCAAAGGAAAAAGCAACATTGTAAAATGTAATGGCATACCTAAGACTAAAGCCAATATAAGCATAGGAACAGAAGAAAACAGAAGTGTTATAAAGGCAATAGTTACATTAGAAAGACAATACATATATTGTGGAACTTTAAATTTTCTGAAAACGCCTGCGTGATGATATACAGAAGAAAGTGATTGTTTTGTTGCTGTTACGAAGAAAGTCAGTATAAGATGACCTGAAATATTATAAATAGGATAGTATTCAATAGACCTTTTAAAAAGTGTAGAGAAGATAATTGTCATAATAGTTGCCAAAATCAAAGGATTAAGCAATGTCCAGAGAACACCAAGAAATGATTTATAGTATTTCATCTTGAAATCTCTCTTGACGAGTTCCTTTAAGAATGGCAGATATTCCATAAATTCATATAAAGCTTTATTTTTTGTCATTAGATTCTCTCCAATATAATTTTTCGACTTAGCTAATTTAAATTATAACACTTTTTAGGGCTATATGTCTATACATATAAATTGACAAATTATCATTTTCAGACGATTTTGATGTAAAATTATATTTTTGTACTAAGAATAAATTGTATATAAATTACATATTGTCTAAAAAGCAACGAATTGATATGATTTATATTTTGTTTGTCAAGTTGTGGAGATTGTATACAAAGAGTATTATGCTTTTCTTGATTAAAATAAATATGTGTGATATTATAAAATTAATAAAATTTTAAATTAAGGATTGCTGTTATGAATATCTATATTATAAATAACCCCTTTCATTATGAAATTGAAAATCTGACTCGTGCATTTTTTAATAATGAAAAAATGAATGTCATAAAATGCGATAAAAATGTAAATCGTGAAAAGCCTTTTGTCGCAATAGAACTTATAAAGCACGAAAAAGATTCTGATATAATTGTAAGCTTTGCTGATGAAGATTTTGAAAAGACTTTATCTAAAAAAATAGATGGTGAGTTCGATTCTGAATATTCAGAATGTGAGAGAATGGCTGCCATTATGCTTTTTGAGATATTAAGCGAATATACAGGCATAAGACTTCCTTGGGGAATATTAACAGGAGTTCGTCCAATAAAGCTTTTGCATAACCTCGTAAGAGAACTTGGCACAGATGGTGCAGATAAATATTTCAGAGAAAAGCTGCTTGTTACTGAGCAGAAAACAAAGCTTGCACTAACAACAGAAAAAAATGAGCGTAAAATTCTCGAACTTTCAAAGCCTGATTCATTCAGCCTTTATATATCAGTGCCGTTTTGCCCGACAAGATGCTCTTATTGTTCATTTGTTTCTCAGTCGATAGAAAAAGCGAAAAAGCTTGTTGAGCCATATCTTGATTTGCTATGTCAGGAAATAAAATATACAGCTGAAATAGCCAAAGAACTTAATCTCAGACTTGAAACTGTATATATAGGAGGAGGAACTCCAACAACTTTTTCTGCTGAACAGCTTACAAAGCTTATTACTGCAATAAATGCCTCTTTTGATATGAAAAAATGCCGAGAATTTACGATAGAGGCAGGCAGACCAGATACTATAACTCGTGAAAAGCTTGAAGCAATTCTTGATGGTGGCTGTGATAGAATAAGCATAAATCCACAGACTTTGAATGATGAGGTTCTTGAGGCTATTGGCAGACGACATACCGCCACACAGACCTTAGAGGCATATAAGCTTGCGGAAAAAATTGGTTTTAAGCATATAAATATGGATTTAATAACTGGACTGCCAAAAGATACTCCAGAAACCTTTAAATATACTCTTGATACCTTGTGTGACCTTTCACCTGCAAGCATAACTGTTCATACTCTTGCTATGAAGCGTTCATCTTTCCTTACGCTTGGCGGAGCATTGGTTAAGACGGGTGCAGAGCCACCGGCAGCTATTATGATGAAATATTGTGAGGAAAAGCTTCCACAATTTGGTTATCACCCGTATTATCTGTATCGTCAGAGCAGGATGGAGGGTAATCTCGAAAATGTAGGTTGGTCTAAAGATGGTTTTGATGGCTTATATAATGTATATGTTATGGACGAAACCCATACAATTCTTGCGTGTGGGGCAGGTGGAGTTTCTAAGCTTCGTGAGCCAGGAGTAAATCACCTTGAACGAATATTTAATTATAAATATCCATATGAATATATTAACGGTTTTGATGAAATGCTAAGACGAAAGGAGCAGATTAAGACTTTCTATGGTAACCTTAAATAATACATACAGAAGATATTCTTATAATCTTCCTGTAATAAACTACTATGCCGAAAACGAGGCTAAAGGCTTTATAGATACAGTAGAGGAACAGTTTCACAGCGACTTGGATAATATTGCTGAAAGCATTATGGAGCTTGAAAAGCAGTGTAATATTATAATGCTTACAGGTCCGTCATCAAGTGGAAAAACTACAACAGCCAAGCTACTTAAATCAAAGTTTGAAAGTGCTGGAAGAAATACCCATATAATTTCTCTTGATAATTTCTATACGGGAAAGAAAAATATTCCGAAGCTTCCGAATGGTGAGTATAATTATGAGGCTCTTGAGGCATTAGACATTCCATATATAAAATCTTGCATAAAAAGTATACTTACAAACGGCAGTTGTATGCTGCCTAAGTATAGCTTTGCAAAGGGAGAGAGAGACTCTGTTTTTACAGAGCTTAAAGTTGAAAAGGATAGCTTTATAATAATTGAAGGAATTCATGCACTTAATCCGATATTTACAGAGGGAATAAATGCAGAGGCTATTAAGAAGATTTATATAAGTGTAAAACAGGGTATCAAAAATACTGAAAAGAAGATTTTGAGAGCGGAGGATATACGCTTTCTTAGAAGACTTGTGAGAGATACAGCGTTCAGAGGCTCTGATGGTGAGGAAACTATATCTATGTGGGATAATGTCTGCCTCGGCGAGAGAAAATATATTCGTCCATTTAAGTATATGAGTGATTACACTTTGAATACATTTCACCCATATGAGGTATGTATTTTGAAAGATGAGGCAATAAAAATACTTTCCGAGGTTGATAGAAATGGTGAGAATTACAGCTATGCCGAAAGAATGATTTCAGCTTTGGAGCAATTCTCTTCAATAGACCAAGAACTTGTGCCGAAATACTCTCTTTTGAGAGAATTTATAGGTGGCAGTTCGTTTGAATATTAGCTAAAAAACTATTGAAGATACAGATAGTTTGTGCTATACTCTAAAATATACTTAGAATCGAAAAGGAGTGTCTGTTTATGGGAATACTTGAAGATGCAATCTATAATGCAAAGACTGCTGCAGGTTTTGTTGGCAAGAAGGCAGAAAAATTTGTTGATATTTCTAAGCTTACTATTTCAGCCGCAGAGCTTAGCAGTGAAATTTCTAAGAAGTGTGAAATTCTTGGACGAGTAGTCTATGAAGCAAAGACAAGTGACAAGTGTTATGATAAAGCAATAGCAGAGCTTGTTGAAAAGATTTCAGACCTCAAGGGACAGCTTGATTCTGTAAATAAACTTATTGCAGAAACAAAAAACAGAGTAAAATGCCCTAATTGCAGTACAGTCAATTCTAAAGATGCAATTTTCTGTGGGAAATGTGGCGAAAGGCTTAGAAATTCAGAGGATATGCTACAGCCTGATGAAGTAGAAGAACCAAAGAAAACAGAAAAAAATACAGTTGAAGCTTCTACTGAAGAATAATATTGCAAATTTAAAAATTGCGTTGATTGAAATAATTTAACATAAGCTTAATAGATTAAAGATTTTGCTTAAGCTTTTTAAATCTTATGTTAATCTAAGTTAGTATTTTGACGGGCGAACTTAGTTCGCCCCTCATATTTGCAGTATTATTTGCGTAAAAATCTGATTTTATGAGTTTGTCGGAAATTACGCTATACTGTAGGGAGGTTAATGAGTGCTTAGAAAAAAGAGTATACCAAAAGAAATAAAAAGCCAATCATTTTTACAAGGAGCTTTTATTCTTGCAGCAAGTATGATTATTGTTAAGACATTTGGAATGGTTTATAAAATCATACTTGCGAATATGTTTGGTGGTGTTGGCACTGGTCTTTTTAATGCTGCATATGCACTATATAATCCGCTTTTTATGCTTGCTACTGCTGGATTCCCTATTGCTATTTCAAGAATGGTTTCAGAAAGTGTTGCAAATGGCAGATATAAAGATGTAAAGAAAATACATAGAGTTTCTGTTCCTATATTTATAGTTACAGGCTGTGTGTGTTTTCTTTTAATGATAGGCGGAAGCTTTATTTATGTTAATCTTATTAAGACACCAAATGCCATTTTTGCAATATTGGCTCTTGCACCAACAGTTCTTTTCGGTTGCCTGATGTCAATATACAGAGGTTACTTTGAGGGTATGCGAAATATGGTTCCGACAGCAATTTCGGAGATTATAGAGGCAACCTTCAAGCTTTTTGTTGGACTTACTATGGCATATCTCACGATTAAGTTTGGTACAAATCAATATGAAACAACAGGCTATGTTTTAGGAATGAAATGCTCAAGTCTTGAGCAGGCAACGGATTATATTATGCCTATTGCAGTAGGTGCGGCAATTACAGGAATATCTCTTGGTGGAATTATGGGCTTTGTATTCCTTTATATCCGTTATAGAAAGAACGGTGATGGAATCACTCAAGAAGATCTTGCAAATTCTCCAAGACCTCGCTCAGACAGAGAAACAATAAAAATACTTGTTAGAACAGCTATTCCTGTTGGTATGGGTGCAATTTTGTTAAGTATCACAGATGTTATAGATACATCTATCGTACAAAGCCGAATCTATGATATTATGCAGACCAATCCAGAAGCATTGCTTAATGTTTATGGAACGCTTTTACCAGATAGTGTATATTATGCAGGCACAACACATACCTATCTTTTCGGTTGCTATGGATATAGCTCAACTTTAACTATGCTCATAACAGCACTTACACAGGTATTTGGTTCAAGTGCCTTACCATCGGTAACTGCGGCTTGGGCAAGTAAGGATAAAGCAAAGCTGAAACAAAGTCTTGAGGCAGTTTTAAGAATAACCTTGGTTGTTACCATTCCATCAGGTATCGGACTTTCGGTTCTTTCTGAGCCTATACTTGGTTTGATTTATAGCAGCCCTAATGTATCTAACGAAGTAGAAATTGCTTCTAAGGTTTTAACCACAATGGGCATAGCTATTATCTTTGTTGGAACAGCAACACCTATATGCAGTATGCTTCAGGCTGTTGGAAGAGTTGATTTACCGGTTAAGCTTATGGCTATCGGCGTTGCCGTTAAGATTATTACTAACTATGTTCTCGTTGGTATTCCTGAGATAAATATTCAGGGTGCGCCTATTGGAACATTTGTATGCTATTTGCTTATATCTGTTGTTGGAGTATTTTTCCTTTGTAGGCATACCAAAATCGTTCCGAACTTTATGTCGATACTCGTAAAGCCACTTCTTGCATCACTTGTATGTGGTGTCGGAGCTTTTGTATCATATCATCTTTTTAATTACTTTATGAGCGGAAAGATTGCTACTATTCTTGCAGTTATAGTTGCTATAATAGTATATATATTCTGTCTGTTTATTTTTAAGGCTATACAGAAGGAAGATGTTCTTCAGATGCCAAAGGGTGCAAAAATTGCAAGATTCCTTGAAAGAAAAGGAGTATTTTAAGCTTAAAAATTTATTTTGATAAAAATATCTTATTGACAGCTAATATTTCATATGATAAAATATAAATACTAGGAATCCCTTGTGAGGGAGTAGTAAGCGTACTTAATGTGCGTAGTAAGTCAACACTCATGGCTTTTTATAAAAGACCTGGCTTGCTTTAAATTACCAGACTCACACATAACTCTAAACGAGGCTATGTGTTGAGTCTTTTTTATTATCTAATGATAAAACACTTAGCTAATGCACTTCTCTAAGACACTTGAAAGTTTCGCTTGAGCCTTTTCAAAGGCTCACAGATTCCAAAGGCAGAGCCTTTGGTGGGTGTTAAGGGCGAAGCCCTTAACATTTTTTGCCTTCTAAAGGCGGACTTTGTCCGCCTTTATTGACTAATTTTGATAACAGAAGAAAATGTGGCGGATAAAATCCGCCGCTTAGGAGTAAAGAATGTTGGGCTTCGCCCAAAGGTGTGTCGCTCTCTGCGGAGAGCGACAAGGGCGTTGCCCTTGACCTACAAGCTTTTGAAAAAGCTTGAGCAAAACTTTTAATTGTCTTAGGGAAAATATAAACTGATTTGGGTTATTGAGGGAATTTTTAAATTTTATATATAAGGAGAAATAATAAGTTATGAAAAAACAGCAAAATGTAGAAACTTTTTCGACTTTCAAACTCGCAAATGAGTATGAAACAGACTTGAAAAATGGTTTGACCGAAAAAGAAGCCAAAAGACGCTTAGAGCTTTTTGGAGAAAACAAACTCAAAGAAAAGAAAAAGAAGCCTTGGTTTTTAGTTTTCCTTTCACAGCTTAATGACCCTATGATTTATGTACTTTTTGCCGCAATAGCTGTAACAATAGGTGTATCAACATATGAAACTGTTAATTGGCTGAAAGCAGGTAATGCGTTTAATTTTTTAGAAGTGGGCGATTGGCCTGATGTTATAATTATCCTTGCGGTTATTATAATAAATGCAATTATTGGAACAGTTCAGGAATTAAAAGCACAATCTTCACTTGACGCTTTGAAAAAGATGTCAAGCCCCGAATCTACTGTAATTCGTGATGGTAAGCGTCAGAAAGTTAAATCAAGTGAGCTTGTTCTTGGCGATATTGTTGTGCTTGAGGAAGGCGATACAATAGGTGCAGATTTAAGGCTTATAGAATCAGCTAACCTTAAAGTAAATGAATCAAGCCTTACAGGTGAATCTATGCAGGTCGAAAAGAGCTCAGATATTATATTTAGTGAACCTGTTGGTGTTGCAGACAGAGTTAATATGGTTTATATGTCAACACCTGTAACATATGGCAGAGGAATGGGCATTGTAAGTGGTTGTGGAATGGAAACCGAAATAGGTAAGATTGCATCTGCTCTTGATAATGAGCAAGAAGAGCTTACACCACTACAAAAGGTTCTTGCAAAGCTTTCTAAAGCACTCGGAATAATAACACTTATAATAGTTCTTCTTGTGCTTATAGTTGACCTTATATGGATTTTTGTTGATGGTAAGGGTACGAATATTGAAGCTTATATAGAGGCTATTCTCTCATCAATTTCACTTGCTGTTGCGGCTATACCAGAGGGCTTGCCAGCAGTTGTAACAATAGTTCTTGCTATTGGTGTGCAGAAGATGGTTAAGGCAAATACAATTGTAAGAAAACTGCCTTCTGTTGAAACGCTTGGTGCTGTTTCAGTAGTATGTTCAGATAAAACAGGCACACTTACTCAAAACAAGATGACCGTTGTTGAGGCATATTGCAATGGTCAGGTTGTAGTTAGCTCTGATTTTAAAGCTCAGAAAAGTAATGAATTTAGATTTCTTGCAAAAGGTATGAGCCTTTGTTCTAATGCTACTGTTGATGACGGCTTATATGGTGACCCAACAGAAATTGCACTTGTCAATTTTGCAAATGAGCTTAGTCTTCGTAAAAAAGACCTTGAAACAATGTCGCCGAGAATAGATGAACTTCCATTTGATAGTGACAGAAAAATGATGACCACTGTCCACGATGAGAATGGAAAGAATATCGGCTATACAAAGGGTGCTTTAGATTCTATCTTAAAGCATACAACCAAAATCCTTGAAAATGGTAAGGTTAGAAGTATTACAGATGATGATATAAAGAAGATTTACAGTACAAATAGCTATTTCAGCGATAAGGCTCTTAGAGTTCTTGCTCTTGCATATCGTATAACAGATAAACCAATCGAGGACGATTTGATTTTTGTCGGCTTGGTAGCAATGATAGACCCTGAAAGACCCGAGGCAAAGGGCGCAGTTGAGAAATTTAAGCGAGCAGGTATTGCAACTGTTATGATTACAGGCGACCATAAGGATACAGCCTTTGCAATAGCTAAAAATCTTGGAATTTGCGAAACAAAGGAACAGTGCCGAACAGGTGCAGAAGTTGACGCAATGAGCGAAGACGAGCTTAGGGAATGTTGCAAGAGCGTAAGAGTTTTTGCGAGAGTTTCACCTGAAAATAAGGTTCAGATTGTTAAAGCATTTAAGGCGAACGGAAATATCTGTGCTATGACAGGTGATGGCGTTAATGATGCACCAAGCCTTAAAGCTGCTGATATTGGCATAGCAATGGGAATTACTGGTACAGATGTTGCCAAAGGTGCAGCTGATATGGTTCTTACTGATGATAACTTCGCATCTATCGAAAAGGCTGTTGAAGAGGGAAGAGGTATTTTTGCAAATATCAAAAAGACAATTATATTCCTAATTTCAAGTAATATTGCCGAAGTTCTTGCTATGTTCTTTATTATATGTCTTGGCTTGCCAGCACCACTTATTGCTATTCATCTTTTGTGGGTAAACCTTATCACAGATAGCTTGCCAGCGATTGCTTTGGGTATGGACCCGAAAGCACCTGATGTTCTTGATGAAAAACCAAGAGACCCGAAAAAGGGTATCTTTGCCGATGGCGGAGTTAAGCTTACAGCAGGTTTTGGCGTTGTAATAACAGTAGCAGTTCTTATCTCGTATTTTGCGGCAGGCTGGCTAAATGGTGTATTCTCTCTTGGAGATATAAAGGCACTTTATGAAGGTAATGCAGATATACTTCATCAGGCACAGACAATGGCATTTACAACCCTTGCATTATGCGAGCTTTTCCATATGATAGGTATGAGTAATGTCAAGAAATCATTTATTCATATTTTTGGCAACAAAAACTGGATGATGGCACTTGCATTTGTAGTTGGTATCGGACTTCAATTTTTAGTTATTGAAGTTCCTGCTGTCAGAGCCGTTTTTTCAACAGCAAATCTTACAGGCAACGAATGGATTATAACAGCAATATGTTCTGTACTTCCATTGATAATACATGAAATAGTAGCTATTGGTTATTCTATTTGTAGTAAAAAATCTAAATAAACTTGTCGTAAAATGGGCTCAGTATTTTACTGAACCCATTTTTAATACCGATTAGCTGATAGATTACCCTCTAAGATAGATAAAAAATTCACTCGAGCCTTTTCAATAATAAATTTTTTCAAAAAAGGCTTGCATTTTGTGAAAATATATTGTATAATAACACTACTGCCGAAGAATATCGGTATAACAAGACAGAATGTGCTTTTTGATATGCTGGCGGATAGGTGCTGTACGATGAAGCACCGTGAACCATGTCAGGCGGGGAACCGAGCAGCATTAAGCGGTTGTAACATGCGATACAGTTAATCTGTTCGTCAGTATACCAAAGAGCATATGACCGACTTCCTCGGCTGTCTTGTTTTTTTGAGCCAAAAGGAAGGTGAGCTTAATGTATCGTGTGCTTTATAGAAAATATCGCCCGAAAACCTTCTCAGAGGTTTCAGGTCAGCCACAGGTTACTGTTACACTGAAAAATGAACTTAAAGCCGACAGAATAGCTCACGCATATCTCTTTACAGGTTCGAGAGGTACAGGAAAAACTTCTTGTGCAAAAATTCTTGCTAAGGCTGTCAACTGTCTTGATTTGCAAGATGGCGACCCTTGTGGAAAATGTGCTGCTTGTAGAGGTCTTGATGATGGCTCAATTCTCGATGTTGTAGAAATTGATGCTGCAAGTAATAATGGTGTTGATGATATTCGTATGCTTCGAGAAGAAGCAAATTTTACCCCTGCTGGTGTAAAATATCGTGTATATATCATTGATGAGGTTCATATGCTTTCTCCGGGAGCTTTTAATGCTCTCTTAAAAACGCTTGAAGAACCACCTCCTCATGTTGTCTTTATTTTGGCAACAACAGAGGTTCATAAGCTTCCAGCAACAATACTTTCTCGTTGTCAGCGTTTTGATTTTCATAGAATCTCACCACAAGCTATTGCAGATAGACTTGAATATATTTGCGGTCAGGAAAATGCAGAGATTGAGCGTTCAGCGGCTTTGCTTATTGCCTCGATTGCTGATGGCGGTATGAGAGATGCAGTTTCCTTGCTCGACCAATGTATGGGAAGAAGCCGACACATTGACGAACAAACTGTTCGTGATACCGCAGGCTTGGCAGATAGGGAATACCTTTTTAAGCTTGTCGAATCAATTCGCAAAAGAGATTCCGCAGAGGCTCTTGCAATAATTGATAAGCTACACACAGATTCTAAGGATATGGCTCGACTTTGCGATGAACTTTGTTCTCAGCTAAGAGCGATGATGCTGATTAAAACAGTAAAAGACGCAAGACCTTTTGTTGTTATGACAGACGAGGAATTTGCCCAGACAAGTGAACAGGCTCTTGCAATGTCACTTAACGAAATTATTTCAGCGATAGATACTCTACAAAAAGCATATGAGCGTATGATGAGGGGAGTTAATCGCAGAATAGAAATGGAAATGACCGCAGTTAAGCTGTGTTCAGAAATTTCTAAGCCAGAGATAAGTGAAGATGTTGCAAAGCGTATTGATGAACTTACTAAAGAGGTAGAAAGGCTCAGAGCTAATCCGCCAGTAGTTCAGCAAGTATCTGTCAGCAGAACTCATTCTCAGACAAGAACACCACCGATTAAGCGTCCACCAGATATGGAAAAGCTCAGAAGTGAAGCCGTACCAATGAAAGAATGGCCTGAGGTAATAGATGATATAAAGCAATATTCAAAGATTATTGGTGCATCATTTGATGGCAGTAAGGCTTATATAAGCGGGAAATATGTTCTTGTTGATTCGACAAATGATATATGCTTTGAAATTTTACGCAAGCCTGAACAACGAGAAAAAATGCGTAATTCAATCAAAAAAATTACTGGAAATGATTATAGTCTTGGAAGATACTCCTATCCAGATGAAGTTAAACAAGATGACCCACTTTTAAAATTCGCTTCCGATGCAAAAGCATCAGGAATACCAATAGAAATAAATAATAATTCGGAGGAAAATTAATATGAAAGCAAGAATGCCAAAGGGATACGGAAATGCTGGAGCAGCTAACATTCAGCAGCTCGCTCGTCAAGCACAAAAGATGCAGGCTGAAATGGATGTTGCTAATCAGGAACTCGAGCAGAAGGAATATTCTGCAACAGCAGGTGGCGGAGCAGTAACTGCTACAATTACTGGTAAGCTTGAAATTCAGAAGCTTGAGATTCAGAAAGATGTTGTTGACCCAGAAGATATTGATATGCTCAGCGACCTCGTAATCGCAGCTGTTAATGAAGCTATCAGAAAGGCTCAGACTGATAAGTCACAGACTATGGATAAGATTTCTGATGGTCTTAATGTTCCAGGATTATTTTAATTATGGCTGAATATAGTGTAGCTCCGCTGGCAAAACTTATAGAGCAGTTTGAGCGTTTGCCTGGAATAGGGCATAAAACAGCACTCAGGCTTGCATATCATATTTTGCGTATGCCGGAAGCAGAAGCACAGAAATTTTCTGATGCAATAATGGAGGCACACTCCAAGATAAAATATTGCAGTATTTGCTGTAATCTTACTGATAAAGATGTTTGTTCCATATGCAGTGACCCTTGTCGTGATAGGTCGCTCGTATGTGTAGTAGAAGACCCTCGTGATGTTATGGCTCTTGAGCGTACACATGAATATAATGCTTTATATCATGTTCTTCATGGCTCACTTTCGCCTTTAAATGGTGTTACAGCCGATATGATTCGTATTAAGGAGCTTCTTGCAAGATTCAAAACAGATGAAATCAAAGAAGTAATTATGGCAACTAACCCTACTGTTGAGGGTGAAGCAACTGCAATGTATATTTCTAAGCTTTTAAAGCCATTTGGTGTAAAAGTCACACGCCTTGCGTATGGTGTTCCTGTCGGCGGAGATATAGAATATGCCGATGAGGTTACACTTACAAAGTCCTTAGAAGGACGCAAGGAAATTTAATTTCAAAATAAGTAGAGGAGGGCTTTTTCGTGCCTAAGGAAAACACAAAAACAATAGCACAAAATAAAAAAGCCTTCCATGATTATTTTGTAATAGAAAGTATGGAGGCTGGCATAGAGCTTTGCGGTACAGAGGTTAAGTCCATTCGCAATGGCAGAGTGAATTTAAAAGATTCGTGGTGTAGCATTGACGATGGAGAGCTGTATATAAAAGGTATGCACATAAGTCCATATGAGCAGGGAAACATCTTTAATCGTGACCCTATGAGAGTTCGTAGATTGCTTATGCACAAGCGTGAGATTATGCGTCTTTTCGGTACGGTTAAGCAAGATGGATATTCGCTGATTCCACTTTCGTTATACTTTAAAGGTTCTAAGGTTAAAGTTCAGCTAGGTCTTTGCAAGGGTAAAAAGCTTTACGATAAGCGTGAAGATATGGCTGCCCGAGATGCAAAGCGTGATATGCAAAGAGCCATTAAGGAGCGTTCAAGAGGCTGATTCCTCTTTATATATGGGGATGTAAAGGTTTCGACGGGGAATGTAAGCTCCGGTAAGCGAGCAGCGGTGCGGAACCGCTATAAAATCCGCAACTTAAACAATAATTGACAACAATAAAACTGTTGCTGTCGCTGCTTAATTAAGCGCGACCGTCTATTATAGAAGTACCACGGTCTTTAATAGGCGTCGATTAGTGGTGAACGTGAACAGGGGAGTGCCTTGTACCTTGTCATGACTTTAAGGATACCGAGGTTGATAGCCTGTCTTTGGGCGATTAGCTGAGGGAATTTTAAAACAATGACTACGCTCGAAGAAAGCCGTTGTAAGCGTTTTTCGGACACGGGTTCAATTCCCGTCATCTCCACCAAATAAGAACCGCAATTTTGATACAATGTGTCAAGACTGCGGTTCTTTTCTTTTTGCACCCGGACAATAAAAAATCTCTGGATATCAAGGCTTTTTTGACTAATTACACACGAATACAAAAATTGCTGCTTTGAGAAAATAATAATTTTTCACACTATTTTTTTGTTTAATGATTTTTTGCGGCTAAATCTTTAAAAGTAATCGTGTGAAAGATGGGTATTCGTGTAAAAGATAGGGGCATAGCATATTTTATCTATTGCTATACGGGTTGATTTTTTAATTATAATGGATTTTAAAAGTCATCTGACTTTAAGGCTAAATGCCCATTTTTTATAAAAATAATTGAAATATGTACAATTTTCTGCTATAGCGATAATAAATATTTATGTATTTAACTAAGAAATATTTCTATCTGGATAGTCGCTATATTTTTTATGGATTGTGCACTTCCTTGTGTTTAGCGGATGCATCGTTTTATTGCATCAAAATGGTTGCACTTTCCTATTGTTCACAAGTGCAAAGTAACAAAGAAACGAGCGTTTTGATACAAACAGTTATGCTTGTAGCGGCGTAGAAAGCTGAAATTCGTTTTTTTGACCGTTAAGAGATAAAGATTACCTTTCCAGAATGAAAAGATGCGTAAAGCGGTTTCTGATTGGTTGGAAATAAATGCATACCCTTTTAACGATATAAAGTAGGTATCGTTATATTTTTTAAATAGAAGAACAAGCCGAAAGGAGACAAATACGGTTAAATTTATCAGTGACGGTAAGGTCATTTCCGCACAGTCTGTCAAATATGGCAATGCTGCGGTTGCACCCGAAAATCCGACAAAAGCAGATGATGAACAGTATTTTTATACTTTCAAAGGCTGGAAAAAGGATTTTGGAAACATAGTCAGTGATTTGGAAGTGGAAGCTCAGTTTGAAGAACATCTTAAAACGGTTTCCGATGTTTCTGTTCCAAATTCAAGTGAACCCGAAAAGGAAGTTTCTTCACCGGCTTCCGAAATATCAGAAAACAGCTCCACATCGTCACAGCCCGAATCATCTGTACCCGAAAGCAGTGTAGAAGAGTCTCGAAACAATGTGTCAACAGGTCAATCAGATGATATTTCTCTGCTGTTGCTGATTTTCGTATTGTCTTTGGCAATAGGAACAGTTGGTATTATGACAGGTAAAAATTCTTATAGCAGGAGGAAAAACAAGTGAAAAAAAGTTTGTTAATGAAAAGTATATCGATCCTGTTGGTACTCACATTGATGACTTCAACCATAACTTTTTGTCTGGGTGGATGTAGTGTAAAAATTACACCTAATAGAGCAGACATTGATATACCGACTTATTCCGATACAAGGCTTGAAGTAAGTAGTCAGAATGTATCAAATAACTATGCAGCTTTGACCAATGCTTTAAAAAGCAATGATACAGAAGAAATACAAGAAAAAGCTGATGCTCTGAAAGATGCGGTAAATCAGTCTTTATCCGAGTTTAAATTGTATTCCGAAGAAATAAGGAGTATGATCGGTGACAGTGATGATATTATCAAAAAAAGAGCTGAAGAATTTGAAAAGTACTTCAACAAAAATTCTCAAAAAGCACTTGATGCGATCAACGGCATTATTCTCGGTTCGAAAAATACAAATAGCCAATCCTATCAACAGTCAATAGACACTTTGGAAAAGTATTTTGAAGTTGAAAAGGAAATTATGGTGACAAGTGATAATTTGGAAAACAGTATTTCCAAAAAAACCGATGCCGAAAAACTTTCTGTAAATAATCTTAACAACTATGTAAAGAATAGTGTAAGTGCGGTGGGTTCTTCACGATTTAATGAAAGCTCGCTCAAGCTTGAAGATGAAACATCATTAACCGATGAAATGAAGGCATTGGCGGATCAGCTGAAAACACCTTTGCAAGTGTATCTGTATCTGAAAACCATATCAATTATGAAGCATATTCTGGTTCAAGAAAAGGTGCTGTCGCTACATTTGACAGCAACGGCGGTAACGATGTCGATCAGGCAAGCTTATTGATAGCAATGCTCAGATATCTGAACTATCCTGCAAAATATGTGAACGGTACAATTTTTATATCTGCAGATCAGGCACTTAAACTGACATCCGCCAAGGATTTGAATACTGCTGGAACTATTTTGGCATCTTCCGGAAAAAAAGTACTCTCGATTGTTTCCGGCGGAAAAATAGAAGGGTTCCAGATGGATCAGACATGGGTAGAAGCCTATGTTCCATATACGGATTATCGTGGAGCAGGAAATGCTGCCGGCGATTACCGTTGGATTCCTTTGGATACAAGTATCAAAGGCTATAATCAGGTTGAAACAATATATGACGACATCGAAAAGTATGACATCTCAGAATCTGATTATGTCAATGGTATGTCTTCAAGCCAGCTTAATGCATTATATGAAAAGCTCTCTGCATACGAAAAGGAACACGAAGGTGAGGAAGCGTATCTCAATTCAAGACAAATCATCAGTGAAAGTACTGCATATTTGCCTTTGTCTCTTCGGTATGTTGTAAAAAGTATTGACGGTGAATATGATAAGATCAAGGAAAGAGACTCTGGTCCATTACTTTCACAATAGACGGTCAGAATATAGCTAAACTGAAACCTTACGAAATGTACGGAAAACGGCTTATTGTCGAGTATGTACCAGCAACTGACAGCAGGCTCAATGTATCAAATCACGCAGGATATGCAAATGATTTCATCAAAAGAGCTTACTAAAGCATTTGATGAGGCAGAGGGAATTTCCGCCGATGTCAATATCGACAATATCTATTCTTCCGAAAAATTGGGCAGGATACTTGATATGGCGGGAAAACTGTATTATGCACAGGTGGATATTGCCGATAATATTCTCGCAGAACGTCATAATATCTCTATTACCCGTTCATTGAGCGTTGGTATGACAGGATATCAAGTGCGTTCGGAAACTATGTGGGGAATGCCTGTCGGAATTGCAGAAGGCAATCTCTATATCGACATAGACCTTAATAATGTTGCAGCTATCAGTCGTGACGGTGACAAAGACAGCGAATTCAAATATATTACTGCATCTGGTGTCATATCTTCAGCCTATGAAGGTACTGTTTGGTCGGAATTTACAGGAGAACCCGGAGTTTCTACGATTTCCATATTAGAAGAGGCAGAAGAAGAAGGTCAGTCCATTCTGATGCTATCCAAAATGAATTTTGAGGAGCAGAAAGCAAACCTGCATCTGGATCGGACAACAATGAATGCAGTTCAACAAGCTGTTAATGCAGGTAAAATAGTAACTGTTCATACTGATATGATAACCTATGGTGAATGGGAAGGCTTCGGATATATTGTGACAACTCCCGAAACAGGCGGAGCAGCATATATGATTTCCGGCGGTCTGAACGGCGGTTCATCTGATGGTTTGGTATCTCTGGCGTATATGGTAGATATTGGTTTTTCTATCGTTTACATTGTAGAAGCATTTCAAATGATTCCTACCATGCTTGGATTGTTTACAATGGGCGGTCCATTTGGATATTGGTAGCAGCAGTCATTGTAACAATGGTTGTTTTTGCCATAATGGATTATTTCAATTCTATACAATTGATGTGCAGATATGTGAACGGTGATGAAGAAGCAGGTAAAGAATTAGAGAAAAATGCGGTTATCAATGTCAGTGTTGCTGCCGGTGGAGCAATAGTGGGTAAGGTTGCCAAAAAGAAGATTGAAAGAAATTAAATAATAGTATGTTATAAATGGTGAGCAGTATCTGTCGATGTATGTTATATATGCCGACAGATGCTGAATCCTTGTTCAGTATAACATGAACATTGTAAAGAATTGGAGAAGATGATATGTCGAGAAAAGAAGAATTGCTTTCAGAAATAAAGAAACTTAGTAAAAAAATCGGTAGCGTTAAGGTATATTTTAATCAACATAAAACCGATAGCAGGGGGATGGGGTATTATTTTGATGAAAACGACAAGTTGTGGAAATCTTATGTGTGTGGTGAATTTTATTTTATTACCAAAAAATCAGAAAATGAAATTGATGTAATAGAGCGTTTGTATGATTCGGTTTGTGAAGAAGTAGAGGCACATGAAAAACCACTTGAAAAGATCAAAAAAATTGAACCGAAATTGCAATCTGTACCAATTGTTTTAAATGCCCAGTCTTGTGGATCGTATGCCATAGGGTATTTTTATGATCAGAAGGCTAAACGTTGGGCAACATACCACAATAATGAAAGAGGTAGCAGTTCATACTTTTATCACAACAGCGAAGAAGAAGCAATCGTTGAAGTATATAAAATGGTCAGTGTAGAATATAAGCTTCAACAACATTAATACAAATTAAAATCATAATTCAAAAAACTGTACAAATCCATTGTAGAGCATGGAAATGATCTGGGAACAGCAGTGGGTAAAGTCGTCAAAGCCGCAGTCATCAAAGTAGCCCAAAAAAGATCGCCACCGAACTTAGTGAAGAACTTGCCGAAAAGCTCGTGAAAAATTCAGACAGCTGTCAGTAATCTCCGAATTTTCGGCTTATTTTGCTTTCCAATTTTTGCCCTTTTAGGCATAAAAAAGCAGCCAAAGCTGCTTTTTTGTTTCTGACCTTCAAATTGTCGTAACCGTCAAGCCAACCTACGCCTTGTCCGAAAGATAAATTCATGCGAAAATATGAATGATAAAAGTTGCAGACGATTGTATTCGTTCGTCTACAATGAAAAAGATTGGAGAAATTCGCATGAAAAACTGTATCAGAACATTAAGGCAAGAATAAAATTTAACACTGTGTTCAAGTAGGTTGAAGAATGTAACAGCAGCTTGAGTATTGAAGAAGAAATCGAGCCGCCTATTGTAGCACGGGGAGTAAACGCAACAGCTGTGCCTGTTTATTCCACAAGCAAGAATTCACATCATACTATTGCCGAAAAGGATTTAGCAAACACACTGGTTGCAACCGACTACAAAGACCCGCCTGTGGTAAATGATACCGAGTACATAGTCAGACGGCTGACGCCGACCGAATGTGCAAGACTTCAGGGCTTTCCTGACTGGTGGTGCAGTGACCTCGGCACTGAAAATCCGACTGATGAAGAAATTAAGAACTGGCAGAATATTTTTGATGAGTATAACAAGGCTGTCGGAAAGAATAACAAACCCAAGTCGGAAAAGCAGATAATAAAGTGGCTGAAAAATCCCCATTCCGATTCCGAGGAGTACAAAATGTGGGGGAATGTCGTTTCATTGCCCATAGTTTGCTTTGTGCTGTCGTGCATTGTGTACTATTCACAGTTAAGTGTGCAATAATTTTATGATTTGCTTTGAAAATATATCTTGAAATTTGTATAAATCAGAGTGATTAATGTAGTACCAAAAACAGATAAGGTACTTACTATGAGAATTGATTTTCGTTTAACGGGAACAGAGCGAAAAGCACTGGTCAGGGCAATTTCAGAGATAATCGGAGAGGAGGCGGTTTACAAATACGCACGACCTTTAATTATCAGATTGACTGTTTCACGGTAACAAAAGACGGAGCACTGGAATTTGATGAGAAAGCCGATAACGGAAAAGTAAAAAGTCTGCTTGACAGACTTTCCGAACAAGGCTTTACAGCTGCAGAAATGTCCTGTAACGCAACAGAAAACAATAGCAGGAAATTATCCGAAACAACCGAAAACAAGCCGCACAGCGAAAATGTGGGGCTTACGGTTGAGGTTTCGAGCGACAGTGTCAATACCAAAAACCTCGCTACTCTTCTCGGTGTCAAAGGCGAACTGATAAAGAAAGCACTGGGAACAGACAGCCTTGATTTTGAAGTTGTCGGGGACAGGGTTTCATTCTACTGGTTTCAGAATACCGATATTGAAAATGCCGATACATACACAAAGTTCATATCTGCACTCTGCAAAATGTCAAAAGACCAGAAACGAATAAACAAAATAGAAAGCAGTACAGAAAACGAAAAATACGCTTTTCGGTGTTTTCTGTTAAGGCTTGGGTTTATCGGAAACGAATACAAAAACGACAGAAAAGTTCTTTTGAAAAATCTGACGGGCATCAGTGCATTTATAGGGGGCGACTGACAATGAGATTTCCTGATAAAGAAACCGTTGAAATGATACGAAAAGAATACCCTGTCGGCACGAGGATTGAACTTTTGAAAATGGATGACATACAGGCTCCGACTGTTGGCACAAAGGGAACGGTAAAAGGCGTGGACGATGCCGGAAGTATGGTTGTTGCGTGGGACAATGGCTGCGGTCTTAATGTGGTTTATGGTGAGGACATTGTAAAGAAACTCGACACCGTGACTACTGTCTGCTTGACGAAAAGGAAGTGTGGGATTCCCGTGAGGAGGCTGTGGATTTCTTTCTGAGAGCAATCGCAGGGAGTGAGGGCAGTGAGTGCGAGAGGTACAAAAACATTTATATCATGTTGATAACAGGCGAAAAAATCTGCTCTGACGAAACGGACTGAAACTGCCATAATGTACACAAACACGGCGAAAATACAGCAAAAATCATTGTGTGATAATCGTATTGATATATCTCCGAAAAAGAGCGAATATGTGTACACCGAAAGGGAAAACACACAAAAAACAAACGGAGGTACATACCATGAGCGAGAAAACAACAAGACAAATTGAGGAAATGAAAAAGCAGACAATCGGCGTTGAAATTGAGATGAACAGCATTTCAAGGAGCAAGGCTGTAAAGCTTGCCTCTCGATTTTTCGGAACAGGTCGATACAAAAACACGGCAGACCGCAACGGCTACTGCACATACTCGGCTTGGGACGATCAAGGCAGAGAGTGGAAATTCCAAAAGGATGTCAGTATTGCGGGAATTGACTGTGAGAAATGCGAAATGGTCACACCGATTTTAAACTATTCAGACATTGAAACCTTGCAGGAGCTTGTAAGGGTATTAAGAAAAGCGGGTGCAAAGAGCGACTCAACAAGAGGTTGCGGAGTACACATTCACATCGGTGCAAAAGGCCACACGGCAAAGACACTCAGAAACCTTGCAAACATTATGGCAAGCCACGAACAGCTTTTGATTTCCGTATTGAACCTTGACGAATACCGAATTAGAAGATATTGCAGAACGGTTGACGAAACCTTCTTAGAGCAGATTAACAGAAGAAAGCCGACCACAATGTCAGAACTTGCAGATATATGGTACAAAAGCCACAACGCAAACTACGGCAGAAACCAACACTACAATGACAGCCGATACCATATGCTGAACCTCCACGCAACCTTTACAAAGGGAACGGTTGAATTCAGACTTTTCCAATTTGACAAGCCTGCAAACGGCAAGCAGAACGGACTTCACGCAGGACAACTTAAAAGCTACATTCAGCTTTGCCTTGTACTCAGTCAAATGGCAAAGGAAGTCAAAACAGCAAGTCCGAAACCACAGCAAAGCGAAAATCCAAAATACGCAATGAGGACTTGGCTTTTAAGGCTCGGCTTTATCGGTGACGAGTTCAAAACAGCAAGAGAAATTCTGACAAGAAACCTTGACGGAGATACGGCTTTCAGACACGGCAGAACAGTTGCTTGAAGAAACCGCAGGAGTTAGCCTCCTGCCACCTTGCCACCTTGCCACCTACCGCTTCGGCGGTCTTAAGGTGGTAGAAGAACATTTCTTCGGAAAGGATTGATTTTATGAAAAGGTTATACATAGCCTACGGAAGTAACC